>ERZ773056.293-NODE-293-length-26215-cov-28.138953_pt1 | contig 26215 bp, 28 predicted proteins | sample MGYA00580857_ERZ773056 | MGnify/ENA primary metagenome ERZ773056 (study PRJEB29015, sample SAMEA2737996) | human oral metagenome | biome: human oral; feature: human-associated habitat; material: dental | place: China | collected 2114 ... | reverse complement strand
AAACGAAAAAGGCGAATGGGTACTCATCAACGGCAATCAGACCTGTATGGTATTTACCTATTATCTCATAAAGAAGTGGCAGGAACTCGGCAAACTCAAAGGCAACGAATATGTGGTGAAGACCATCGTTACTACCGAACTGATAAAAGACATTGCACGCAAGGCAAACGTCGAACTCTACGACTGCTACACGGGATTTAAATGGATTGCTGCCATAATGCGTGAAAACGAAGGCAAAAAGATATATATCGGCGGAGGCGAAGAGAGCTACGGCTATCTGATAGAGGACTTCTGCCGCGACAAAGACGCCGTATCTGCTTGCGCTATTATGGCTGAGATAACCGCTTGGGCAAAAGACAACGGCAAGACTTGGCTCGAACTCTTGCAAGACCTCTACGTGGAATATGGCTATGGCAAAGAGAAAGGTATATCCGTTGTACGTAAAGGACAGTCGGGAGCTGCCGAGATAAAGCAGATGATGACCGATTACCGCAACAATCCGCCGCGAGAAATAGCCGGCTCTAAGGTACGGCTCATCAAAGACTATCAGACTCTGAAAGCAAAAGACCTATCCGCAGGCACAGAGACTCCGATAGAGATGTCGACTACGTCGAACGTTTTGCAATTTTTCACCGAAGACGGCACCAAGATTTCCGTTCGTCCTTCGGGTACGGAGCCTAAGATAAAGTTCTACATCGAGGTAAGAGGCGATATGAAGTCGAGAGCCGACTATTACGACGCAGAGGCAAAAGCCGACCGTAAGATAGACGCCGTCCGCAAAGATTTGGGAATATAGTATCAGACGTTTTATTTTGTTCAAAACAAATCTATATTATCTGTATGATAGGAGATGGTAATTTCATAAAAGGGCGTGCATTGAGTCTAAAATACGTATTCAAAGGGATGTGGCTGCTCGTAAGTCGCGAGCACGCCGCAATGGCTCAGGTATCTATTTTTGCTTTGTTCATAGTGCTGGGGATAGTCTTCGGCATCTCCACCGTCGAATGGGTAGCACAGACCATCTGTTGCGGTATGATACTTCGCACAGCCTGCCGTAAGGATGACCGTATTGTTCGGCAGCTTCTCTGCGAATTCGCCATAGTAGTCGCGCGACTTCATGCGGCCGTCACAGCCGCCCATTACGACAAACTTCTTGATCGCACCGCTCTTCACGGCCTCGACGACCTTATCCGCAACGGCAAAAACCTGCTCATGCGCGAACCCGCCGACGATCTCGCCCGTCTCCAACTCCGTCGGGGGGGCGCACTTCTTCGCGCACTCGATGACGGGCGTGAAATCCTTCTCACCGTCAACGAGCGGGATATGCGTACAGCCCGGCACGCCGACAGCAGCCGTTGTGAAAAGACGGTCCTTGTAGCTGTCCTTCGGCGGCACAACGCAGTTTGTCGTCATGAGAATCGCACCGTTAAACTTCTCGAACTCTTCCTTCTGCTGCCACCACGCGTTGCCGTAGTTGCCGACGAGGTTGTCGTACTTCTTGAACGCGGGGTAGTAATGCGCGGGGATCATTTCGCCATGCGTATAGACATCGACGCCCGTGCCCTTCGTCTGCTCGAGGAGGCGCTCGAGATCCTTGAGGTCATGACCGGAGATAAGGATGCCCGGACGATTGCGGACGCCGAGTTTTACCTTCGTAATCTCGGGGTTGCCGTAACTCTCCGTGTTCGCCGTATCGAGGAGCGCCATGCCGGCAACGCCCCACTTGCCCGTCTCGAGAACAAGAGCCGTCAGTGCACCGCCGTCCATCGTATCGTCGAGCAGCTGTGCCAGCGCGCGCTGTAGGAACACATCCACTTCCTCGTTCTCATAGCCCAGCGCATTCGCGTGCTCCATATAGGCAGAGAGCCCCTTAAGCCCATAAGTCGTAAGCTCACGCAGGCTTCGTACGTCCTCGTTCTCCGTTGCGAGCACGCCGACCGTCTTTGCCTTCGCCGAGAACTCTGCACGCGGTGCCGTCCAATACGCCGCCGCAGGCAGATGAGAGGCATCGCTCAGGTGGCCGATCAGCTCCTCCTTCAGCGCGAGTGTCTCCTCGATCACATCCATGATCGCCTCACGGTCAAAATTCGCGTTCGTGATCGTCACGAAAAGATTCATCGTCACACGGTGATTCGTCTCGATCGAAACGCTCTTGCCCTCTGCGCGCAGCGCCGTCGTCACAGCGCCGAGCCCCTTCGTCACATAGACAAGGAGATCCTGCATTTCCGCGACATCCGGCTTCTTGCCGCAGACCCCCTGCATCGTGCAGCCCTTGCCGCCCGCCGTTTCTTGGCACTGATAGCAAAACATTTTAGCATCCATGGGAATTTCTCCTTTGCTCCCGTTATAATACACATTTCTTATAGCAATTATAGCAAAGGGATTTCTGAAGGGACGTAACATATGTTACCCCCACTGCAATCAATAGAAATTCTCATTTTTTAAGATCCGATCAGGGGGTAAAGTTCGGATCAAACGCCTGGATATCCGCCAACGTATCAAATTCATAAATGACGTTGTCCGCATAACACCTTCGGTAAAGTGCAAGATCATCGATATGCCGCATATAGAATTGTTCCCAGAGGAGGCCGCGAACGGCTTCGTCTGTCTCATACGCACTCTTTAGCAGCGCGCGGAATCGCTCGCTGAACCCCCTTGAAAAATACACCTGGCCCATCATATACCAACCGCGCTGCCCGCCGATCTGCACATCGGTAATGCGGTTGTCCGCATCGGCAGACAGATAGTATTCTCCCGTAGGCTCCTCACCATAAATCGATGCGTAGTAGGAGCGATAGACATACGGCTCAAAAACATTTTCCGTGAAATAATGATCTGCCGAACAGATATAGGTGTTGTCGAGCACATCCAGGACACGATAGAGAGACGACGTGTTGTTGTAACGAAAATAATCTGGATTCTCGATGATATGGATATGCGGGTCTGAAGCAAGATAGGAAAATTGTTCTTTTCGATATCCTACGACAAGAAAAATATCTCCGACCCCCGCCGCAATCAGCTGCCGCATCTGGCGTTCGACAAGCACTTCGCCGCGAATCCGCAGCAGTCCCTTCGGCGTCTTATCCGTGATCGGCGCAAGGCGGCTGCCATATCCGGCGGCCATCAGTACGGCATTTTTCACACGATAGCTTTCGAGCGCCGCCGCAGCGCGTTTCTGCCGGCACGTGCCGTCTGTTTTACACCGTTCGGAAAGCTTTAGAAACTCCTCATATGTCATAGTATGTTCTCGGCCTTCTGCGGATAAAGAGAAACCAACACAACTCCAGCAAAGACAAGTCCACAGCCTAAAATCATCTGTCCCGACACCATTGCTCCCCCAATTCCCCACTGCAGAAGAACGCCCCAAATGATATAACTTGCGTTCAGCGCCATTCCGCGTGCGCATCCAATGGCTCTATTAACCGCGTACCAGAGAAAATAGGATGCACCTGCGATGATGCCCGCGGCGACAAGCGATCCAAGTACGTCGGGGTGGGATGAAATCTCCTCCCATATCAATCTCCCCGGTAAAATGATCAGTGACATGAACAGTAAAGCGCTGCCGGAAATACACTCACGCAGCGTAATCGCAAGGTCAGGCTCAATGTCCTCCATGCCGCGCACGGCAAGCACGATTTCACTCCCCCAGCAAAATGCTGCAGCAAGCCCGCAGACAAGACCCGGAAGAAGCAGCGGAGCAGCAAAATCTGACGGCGTCCCCGCCGTGAGGACTGCCCCCGTTACCGCAAGCGCAATGCCAAGCCCCATACGCATTGTTATTGCTTGATGCAGGATCACTCTGGCAAGAATACAGCCGACAACGGGGTAAAGCGCCGAGAGTGCCAATGCATAGGTCGGTCCTGCCCAGAGAATGCCGAGACAATAGGAAAGTTGTCCGAGTGGTCCGCCAAGAAGCGCCGCAGCACATAGAAAAGCCCCGGAACGGCGAAAGATCGTGCGGACGGCATGCAGAGCACCGCGGATCCCGTTCACGAGGAGCAAAGACACAGCTGCGCTCATATCATTGACAGCGGTACAGACGAGCGGAACGATAATCCCCGCCGCTAAATTTCCTTCGAGAAGAGGTCGTGCGCCGATATCGTACAAATAGTTATTGCATCCCCAAAGGAATCCGCTTAGGAGGCCGAGCATCAGCCACAGAGGATACCGTCTCATAATGCATTCTCCAGCAGAGCCCGTGCCTTTGCAGGATAGTCTCTTGCAAAGCGGAACTGGTTCTCTGCATACGCGCCGAACGTTACGCCGAACGAACTCTTATAGGCACACCAACAGCTCCAAAGGAGTCCCCCGACCGCCATATAGGCATATACTCTCGCTCTGATCCGATCATCGAAGCCCTCAGGAAAGTATCCCGCAAGCAGCTGCTTTGTCTCTTCCTCCGTATAATTTGCATAAATCGCAAACATCGCAATATCAATGAGGGGGTCAGAGAGTCCCGCATACTCCCAATCGATGAGATAGGGATCCTCCCGTCCTTCAACAAACAGGAAGTTGTCGAAAATCGAATCAATATGACAAAGCGTCACACGATCTGTTAAAAAAGGAGCAAGAAAAGGCCGCAGGAAAAAGACCTCCGCCCGCACATTTCGATATTCGATGCAGCGGAGTCTCTCCGGCGGCATCAGCTCTTCATAGAATTCCAGTGTTTCAAACGGGTCAAAAACCTTTGCACCGGTCAATCTGCGCTCATGAAAGGCCCGCAGTGCCCTCATACATCGTTTTATTTCATCCGTATTATGAGGATCGCAGACACGGGCACCCTCATAGTAACATGAGATTTTATACCCGGGATCAATGCTGAGTGCAATGACATGTTCCGTAATATCAGCGGCACCGAGGAGTTCATAGACGACCTTCTCGTTTTCACGGTCAATGAGGAGCTCTGTCCCGTGTCCGTTGTAGCGAAAGATATATTTCTGTCCATTCACAACGAAGAGGAAAGAGTCATTGGTCATTCCTTCCTTGAGCGGCAACAGAGTACCGTCAGCCGCCTCTCTGCCGAAGTGCAGCTGGATCGTGCGCCGAATAAAGCGCTCCTCTTCCATCTGCACTGATCTCGATTGCGTTTCCCGATTCGATATCACACACAAGGCCCCATTCCGCGTTTATATAATGCCGAGTTCCAAACGATGCCGGCGAACAACATTCTGTATATCGTGATACAGGGTTCCCGGCCACAGATCGATTTCGACGGGGACCGAAAGCGTCAGCGGATCTGCAAAGAGAAGCATCGCAAGGACGAGGCGGGAACGACGCTCCCGCGCCTCCGCAGATTCATACATCTCCTGCAGCTTGCCAAGAATCTGCTCTTCTCCCCACACAAGGTTTTCATTGCGCAGGCGCAGCGGCAGGAGCGCCAAATAGAGCGCATACCATTCCTGTGCGCAAAAATCTTGAAGCAGTTCCTCGTTTCCGCCGCCGATTACCGAAACGAGCGCCTTCTTTTGGTCAAAAATCCATTTTTCAATGTCGGGCAGATATACATGCTCCGGGCACAGGCTGTCCGCGTGGTCTTTTTTTAGGCGGGCAGCAATACGCTCTGCCGCTCCGTCATGTTTTTCTCGAAATTCGGCAACAATCATCCTGCGCCGATCCGCGGCAGGATCTTCGGAGCGGATCAGCTGCTCCAAATAATATTCTGCCTGCGTCCAATCCTCCGCAACATAGCTTCCTTCCAGCATTTTATTATAGTCGTCGGTCAGTTCGACGCCGTTCGGGCAATAGACCAGCGGACGGTCCAAAAGGAAAAAGGGCATATTGAGAGATGAAAAATCCGTAAGCAGGATGTCTGCGCGGCTGAGTGCCTCAAACGGCGTATATGCTCCGTCGTCAAGTTCAATCCCATATGCATCCAGCATCGCTTTATAAGATGCGACCTCGTTCTCCGTCATATCCCCCCGCTGGATAAAGTTATCAAACATAAACGGATGCGGACGAACTGCAAATTTTAATTCGCTGCTCCCATATTTTGCCGCAAAGTCAACAAAATGATCTTTATAATCAAGGAAATGGCTTCCTCCCACCATAGGATCTGTTGTCCAACGCGGCATCCAAAGGATTCTGCGTGTGCCGTGCGGCTCGCCGTGATATTCCAAGTAGGGCACAAAGCTCGGATAGCCGAGATCCTCGAAATGCTGCAGTCCGGCAGAAACCGTATGCGAATAGGCAGATTCCATCGCAGCCTTCTCTTCCGGCGAGTCACAGAAATGAAACGTCATATGCGAGAAGAACTCCTGCATCATCGTCTCCCAATGAATAAAGAACTTCGTTCCCTGCGTGCCGTATGCGATATAGCAGAGTTTTGCAATTTTAACGAGATCTGTCGTATGGGTGCCGCCCATCTGGCGCAGATCTTCATAGGGCAGCGCCAAGAATATATAATCCGGCTGAAAGACCCGCAGATCGAGAACATTGGTAAAATCATAAACATCCTGATAGCGATCGTGGAAAAAATGCCAATAGCGCTCTTCGTATTCTCCCACGCGCTTCCCTGCCGTATGGTCTGTCGCAGTATATGTCGGAAGCAGCACGATGATCGGCTCCACGTCATCGTCCGCTGCGAATGCATCATATACGGGAGACTGTTTATCCCAAATAAAGTCGTTCTGCACAAGAAAGACAACCCGCATCCTGCGCTCCGGATGCGGACGGTTGTGAAGTTCCTGAAGGTAATATGCCGCTGTGTTCATGTTGGAAAATGATCGTCCCTGCATAATTCCCGCCTATCTTAGCAAAAGTGTTGTCTTACTTATTTCGGATAAACTCCGAACCGTATGCTCCCGCACCGAAAGCCACGCCTCTTTGGTGCGAACATACTCCATCTGCCGCATGCCGTTCACCACGAGCTCGCGGGGGAAGCGTGCTGCTCCCATATTCCGATGAAACCCGTATTTTTCATGATAGCGCACGGATGCAATATTCTCATGTACGATATGTGCATAACAGGTATCTGCGCCAAATGCGCCGTACATATAGTCCGCAAAGAGCAGCGTTGCTTCTGCAAAGAGCGGACTCCCCCGATAACGTCGGTCGCCGACAAGCAGGCGCCCCGTGATGCACAGTCTCTCTGCAGGAATATGATCTGTCCAGCCCATCGTGGCAAACGGCGTGTCATTCTGTTTGTCCACAACGACCAGAAGTCCCTGGGTCGGATCGGAGCAATACCGCCGATACCACGCCCTCTGTTTTTCCATATCGAGAAGAAAGGGCTGGTTCAGATAGCGATTGTTCAGAGGATCATTGCGCCATGCAATAATATACGGGAAATATTTTTCCGCGGGCTCTTCCAAATATACCGTGTTTCCTTCCAGACGAAGTTTCCGCATAGAATCTCCTTGCCGGAATTACGGGCGATATGCATTGACGGTCTCGATCACATAGGCGATCTCATCCGCCCGCATTCCGTTGAACATCGGCAGGCTCAGCACCTCATCGGCATAGCGTTCCGTCAGCGGGAAGCTGCCGCGCCCATACCCGAGCCCCGCATAACATTCTGCACGGTGCGGCGGGATCGGATAGTGAATCACGGTCTCTATGCCGCGTTCAGAGAGATATTTTTTGAATCCGTCCCGCTGCGCTGTCCGAACGACGAACTGGTGGTAGACATGCTCGGCGCCTTCCCGCAGCTGAGGCAGAAGGATATGCTCATTTTGTATGCCAGACAGATACTGACCGGCAATCTCCTTTCGCTCGGCGGTCAGCTCCGGCAGATATTTCAGCTTCACGCGCAAAAGAGCCGCCTGAACTTCATCCAGACGGGAGTTCACGCCGCACATTTCATTATGATACTTTTCCTTGCTGCCATAGTTTCTGAGCATGCGGATCCTCTCTGCGAGCACCGCATCATCCGTCACAACGGCACCCGCGTCGCCGAACGCGCCGAGGTTCTTCGTCGGGTAAAAGCTAAAGCATCCAATATTGCCGAATCGGCCCGTCATCGTTGCGCCGAAATGTGCGCCGTGCGACTGGGCGCAGTCCTCAATGACGGCGAGGTGATATTTTTCTGCAGCACGCATAATATGCGGCATATCGGCTGCCTGCCCGTAGAGATGAACGGGCATGATCGCGCGCGTGCGCGATGTTATCGCGGCTTCCAGCTGCGCGGCATCAAGATTGTAGTACGCGTCCGGCTCGACAAAGACGGGAGATGCGCCGTTCTCCGTAACGGCAAGCGCTGTCGCAATATAGGTATTCGCCGGAACGACAACCTCATCCCCCGCGCCGATGCCGAGCGCTGCAGCGGAGAGCGTCAGGGCATCGAGCCCGGAGTTCAGCCCGACTGCATATTTTGCTCCTGTATAGGCGGCAAACTCCCGTTCAAACGCCTCCAGCTCCGGCCCCAGAATATACCATCCGGAGCGGAGCGCACGCAGCGCAGCCTCTTCATATTCTGCTGCGTGAATGTCATACTGTCGTCCAAGAACAGCAAGATCAATGTTCATCATTTTTCCTTTGTTGTCAGAGGAATACATCGGCAAAGCGCTTGTGCTGCCGCAGCCGGACGATCTCATCGTCCATTGGCGTACAGCAGGCCGGAACGAAGCCAACGCTGTAAATACGCTTGGTTGATCCGCTTTAAAGAGGCGGCATTTTCTCTTTGCATGCGGGGGACAGCCTCCTTTATGTATTCGTCGATATACAGTTCATAGAGCTCCCCTGCATGGTGCTCCGGGTCAATCTTCCAACTGCACAGATCACGCAGTTCGGGATGATCCTCCGCGATCATCGTATAGTACATATTTTGATCGGCCCGGATTGCCTGCTGCCACTCCGGCTGCCATGAAACGCCGGAGCCCTTTTCATACCAGATAAAATGATCGTCGAAGAATCCCAGTTCAATTCCGTCCGCAATCATGATGTTATATACGCAGTCCTCGCCGTATATAATCTTTCCAAGAATTTTCTCCGTATAGGAGATGAGCAGTTCTGCCTCGGTAAAGAACGCGCCGCCGACAGGAAAGTCCGGTACAATGAGATATTCCTTCTTAATTTCAGAAAAGGCCTTTCTGCGATAGGACTCCATATTGGACGGCTGGAGCTGACCGAGCACCTCATAGTTTTGCGGTCCTGCTTCTTGATAGTAATACGTACACCCAAAAGCGACCCGATATTGACTGTTCTCCACGAATCGAAGCATACGCGCCAAAGCAGTTTCATCGTACAGGAAATCGCCCGGAGAAATCGCTTTGATGTAGCGGCCCCGCATCACGGGAAACGCGCTCGCCGTATTTTTCACTGTCCCCTTGTTGTAGGGATTTGCCGCAATTGTATAGGCATGGAAATTTCGCTGCGCAAAATACGCCTCAATCATTTTTCTGTCAAAATCCGGTGTGCGTCATCTGCAATGATGATTTCAAAGGAATAGCCCTGCTGGCAGACAATGGATTCAAGCGTGGCAAACAGCTTCAGCAGATTCGGCCGATAGGTAAGCACACACACCGAAACGTCAATGTCCGGATGGTATGCGATTCTCTCCCCTCTGTGCATATTCTCCCCCATTTATGATCAATTCTTAGGAGCCGCAGATGTGCGCCCTTCATTTACCATGCGCAGGAACTCATCGTAATCCCGTATGTAGTCGGATTCGTCATAGACCTCGGATGCCAGCACCATGAGCACGGCATCCGGTGAGAAATCATACATCTCACGCCACATGGCGTGCGAAATATAAAGGCCCTCATATGGTTTTTCAAGAAGAACGACCTTCTTCTCACTGCCGTTGTCGAGGCGAATCTTGCATTTCCCATGAATACAGATCAGGATCTGCTCCAGCCGTTTATGCGCATGATGCCCCCGCACAACGCCCTCCACGGTGTCATACATATAGTAAACACGCTTGATGCGAAAGGGAATGTCGTTAAATTCTTCCAGAGCCACGAGCATCCCGCGCGCATCGCCATGCGGCTGGAACATATATTTTACAATTTGCATAGTGCCCCCATCTGATTGAAAACGATTAAGTTACGACTTCCGCATGAACCAGCTTGCTCAGCTCTGCCGGATCGACGTTCTGCAGGTAAGAACCTGCGGCTAACATTCTCTCCGCTTCCGCATAGTATGCTGCTCGCTTTCTCCTGTATGCCGCATCATCGTGCTGTTTTCCGCCGTCCGATCCAAAAATGATGTCCAAGATCTCGCTGTGTCGTTCCGCAATGATCGCAAGCGTACGTTTGCTGTCATACAGAAGGCGTTCTCTCCACTCCTGCGACAAATCGCCGGATATGCCGGCGTTATACTCGTACCATACGAAATTCTCATCCCAGAACCCAAGCCGAATATCATCGGCAATCATAATCGGATAGACAGCATCCTCCGTGTAAATAATTTGGCCGAGTATATCCCTTGTATAGGCGGCGAGCAAGCTGCGCTCTCCCATAAATGCAGCCCCGACCACATAGTCCTGATAGACCAGATACGCCTCTTTGACTGCAGAGAAGTCCCGTTCTCTGTACGGCCGCAGCTGAAAGGGATTCATGCGGTTGATCAGATGATATTTATCACCCATTTTGGAGTAATAACATGCACGCCCGAAGGCTATTTTATAGCTGTTCTCCTCCATAAAGCGCAGCATATCCGCTAAAACATGGTCATTGTAGAGATAATCTCCCGGAGAGATCAGCTTCACGTAATGCCCCCGTGCTGCAGTGAGGACGTTCATCACATTATGCACCGTTCCCTTATTCTCGGGACTTCGTACGATCACATAATCCCTGCATCCATGCTGCAGCAGCCACAGTTCGAGCTCCCGCTCTCGGAAATCCTTGGAACCGTCATCTCCGATCACAATCTCATAACTGCATCCTTGCTGCCGGATCACGGAGGTCAGCGTCATCAGCAGTTTTTCATAGTCCGGCTGATAGGTCAAAATGCCGATACTGATATTGTATTCTTTCCAAACATGAAAAATCCTGCTCTGTTCGTCTCCGCCATAGACAATCTCCGCCCCTGCAGCAGCGGCATAATCCGCACAGCGGGATGAAACATCCTCTTTGGTCGTAATCAGAACATCTGCCTGCTGCAGTGCTCGAACGGAAAAGTCCCTTCCGCTCTCATGCGTCAGTACAAGCGGCGCCTTCTCCCCGAGCGCTGAAAGCAATTCATTGAGTTCACCAAGGGCTGCAGGTGGAGCCTTCCGCCCGAGTTCCAAACACAGAGCAGCTGGATCCTCTGCCGTATATGATCGAAGATAGTCCCGGAACACCTTACGCCAAATCGCTTCCGTTGATGAGAAGTCCGGCACAAAATAGTAGATCCGACAGCCCTGCTCTTTGAGCATCCTAAGCGGAAGCGCAGTTTCATTCGCTGCAGCCGGCGTATCATTCTGCGCCGCAGAAAATTTATGGATAAACTTTGCCATATCTCCGCAGAGCATATGAATATGCGCTCGAATCTTTGCCTCGGGCCAATTCCACCACTTGATCTGCTCGAGCGCAGCAGCGATCTGTTCATCGAAACGATGCCGGAGGACGTGCGCCGGATTGCCTGCCATAACGGCATAAGACGGCACATCTTCCGTCACGACTGCTCCCGCCTCTACCACAGCCCCATTGCCAATACGGACACCGCCCAGAATCGTCGCTTTGCCGCCGATCCGTACGTCATTCCCAATGATAATCTGTCTGCCTGAATGACGGTCTGTCCATTTGTCTGCGCTATGCGGCACGATGGAAGCATGCGCCGTTTTGCATTCATTTTCGTTCTGAAAGATAAACGCAACATCGTCAGAGACGGCAGAATAGCGCCCGATCAGTACGTGGACATCATCGTCATCCGCAGTGAAGTTCCCGCCGAGTACATAGGAGCCCGCCCCTGCCGTCAATACAGTTTTCCCGTTTTCACGGATTACTTTGCGGATATGCGCGTCTTTATTTTCCAATACCACATGAAAGTTCAATGTCCATCCCCTTATGCGCAACGCGGGAAGCTCTCAAAAATTATGCGAACACAACCCTCTTCTTCACCAGTTTCTCGAGTTCATGCGGGTCTACATTCTGTCTGTATCCGCCCGCTTCTTCCATCTGCGCGGCAACGACCTCTCTTGCATACTGCTGGCGCACCGCGTTGAAGTCTTCTTCGCCGTGAGCGAGACGCCGCTTCTCTTTTTCCGCTCGAATTTCCGGGTGCTTATGTTCAATCAGCGCAAAACATACTGCATTGTCTTTTCCAATGCGTGCCTTCCACTCTTCCGATGCGCCCATGGAGATTCCGACGCCGTATTCATACCATATAAAATTCTCATCCCAAAAACCGAGTTCGATATCGTCTGCGAGCATCATTGCATATATGCCGTCTTCTCCATAGATAATTTTGCCGAGAATTTCCTCTATATATGACTGCACCAGCCTTCGCTCCCCCATAAACGCAGCGCCGCAGGCAAAATCGCCGTAAATTAGATAGGCTTCTTTGACGGCACGCATATCGCTGCCGCGATAGGGGCGCAAATGCAGGGGATTCATCGTGTTGACAATCTTATAGCCACGATGATCGGACTGATAGCAGCAGGTACGGCCAAATGCGATTTTATAGTTTCTCTCCTCCATGAAGCGGAGCATATTCGTCAACACATCGCATCTGTAAAAGTAGTCTCCCGGAGAGATCATCTTTACACAGCGTCCGCGCGCCGCACGCAGCGCACTTGCCGCATTATGCACCGTCCCCCGATTCTCGAGGCTGCGCACCACAGTATAATCGATGAAGCCGTGACGCAGCAGCCACAGCTCGATTTCCTGCTGCTGAAAATCTGCCGTGCCGTCATCTGCGATCACAATCTCATAACTGCATCCTCGCTGCTGAATCGCAGAGGTCAGCGTAATGAAAAGCTTCTCATAGTCCGGCCGGCAGGTCAGAACACAAATGCTGACATCAAACTCCTTCGAAACGCCAAACAAGCTGCGCGCGTCGTCCAGACCATAGGCAGTCCGCACGCCTGCCTCAGCGGCATAGTCCGCACATTGCGATGATATGGCTTCCTTGGTTGTAATAAAGCATTCTGCCTGCTGAAGAGCCTCGGCATCAAATCCCTCCGGACATGTGTGCGACAGCACAAGGGGCGCATTCGTACCGAGCGCTGACAACAACGAAAGGAGCTCATCTGTCTCCGCCGAAGCTGCCGTCTCCGGGATCTCGATAAAGAGAGCTGTTTGATCCTCTGCCGTATACGATCGAAGATAGTCCCGGAACACCTTGCGCCAAATCGCTTCTGCCGAAGAAAAGTCCGGTACGAAATAGTAGATCCGATAGCCCTGTTTTTTGAGGTCGCACAGCTGAAGCACAGTCGCACCCGTTCCTGCTGTGTCGTTTACCTCAACAGAGAATTTCCGGGTAAACTTTACCGCATCTCCGCAAAGCAGCCGGATATGTTCCCGAATTTTCCCCTCGGGCCAATCCCACCATCTGATCTGCAGGAGCGCAGCCGTCGTATCTTCATCAAACCGATGCCGGAGGACGCGCACCGGATTGCCTGCCATAACGGCATAGGGCGGCACATCTTCTGCAACAACTGCTCCTGCCTCTACCACAGCCCCATTGCCGATACAGACGCCGCCCATAATAATTGCGCCCGCGCCGATGCGTACATCATTTCCGATGATGATCTGATTCCGTTCGCCGACGGGAACAAGCTTTAAATCATCCCCATTTGCTGCAAGCATCTCGAATGAATAGTTTGCCGCACATGTGCATTCCTTCTCGCCGAACACAAAGGTCACGCCATAGTCCAGCGACGAATATCGCCCGATCAGCACATGCGCGGCATCACTCTGCACAATAAAATTTCCATTGAGGAGACAGGAGCCGACCCCCGCTGTTAATACGGTCTTCCCATTTTCATGATGCACTTTGCGGACACGCGTATCTTTGTTCTCAAGCGTCACATGGAAATTCACCTTACCGCCTCCGGATATTTGCCTATATCTTATTTATCGAAGAATCCTCATTCTGCTAAAATACAGCCAAACGATCAACGTCTCGGAAAATGCTCCCGCAGCAGCGGCAGCAGGAGAAGCGCGATCACACCGTTGACGATGCCCTCCATAAGAAGACCGGGCGAGGAGGCAAGCGCCGCTGTTAAACTATCGTAGAGCACCGCTCCTGCGAGGGTATATGCTGCCGCCATCCAAAGGCTCGAGAGCACGAGCGCGGCGATGATATTCCTGCGGCCCGCAAGGCTGTCTCTCCTGCGCGCAATGCGGAAAACGATCTCTGCCATCACAAATTTGATGATGAGGGTCGGCAGCGCCCAGAGCACAAAGCCGCCGAGAAGGTCGGCAAGCACCGAACCGACGCAGGCGGCAAAAAAAGTCACGCGGCGCGCCGTCATGAGGGCGAGCAGAAAGATCACTGCATCCCCGAGATGCGCATAGCCGAGCGGGATCGGAATGTGCGGCAGATAGGTCGCCGTAAAGACAAACGCTGTCATGAGTGCGGTAAAGACGAGTTCCCGCGTTGTAAAATACATTTTCCCTTTGTTCTGTGAAATCATAGCCTCTCCTTTTCATATACCATAGCATATGGACTATCAAAATACAATGTATTGCAAACCCTTGTCCGCGTTCAGCATTCGTGATATGATTTGATGCAAAAGCTGCAAAGGATCCGGTTTATGAATGAAAGTATATGGGCAGAGGAATTTTCCTCTTACGTCTCCCTGACGATATTCCTCACACTGTTTTTGAAAGCCTATCGGAAGGATCGGGAGATCAAGCGTGCGGCCGCAGCGTGTGAGCCTCCGCCGCCAATGGACAGCGGGCTCCGCTACCGTATTTTCCGTGCACGTCTGAACCGAAAATATTTCCTTCTGGAATTGATCATATGGGCGTTCGTGGCTTTTTCAGAAATCGAATGGCTGCGTTCCCTAAAGCCTTCACAAGAGCTCGATCTTTTGTATATCGCAACCACTGCGGTCGGTATTTTATCCTTCTACTCCATCGCTGCACGGCGCTGCAAGGATCTTGGCGTTTCGCACAAGACAATCGTATGTTATTGTCTTCTGGTCTGGGCGCCGCTCCTCTATCCTCCCGCATTCTTCCGCATATTCTTCTGTCAAGGACGGGACACCATTTACAACGCGGATACACGCAGCGAATTCCCTTAATTTGCAAAATAAAAATGGCCTCTCTGCATCAGCAAAAATGTGGAGAGGTCATTCTATATTCTGGAAGTTTTACGACAGGATGCGCACAAGATAGGCCAACGAATCTGACCAGAGCAGTACGCCGAGGAGAACGAGCACGATGCCCGCGGCGCGCTGGATGATCGGCAAATACTGATAGAAGGCCCGCAGCTTCATGATATGCCGCCGCCAGATCACGGCGAGCAGGAAGAACGGAACAGCAAAGCCGAGGCTGTATACGAGGAGCAGGAGGGCTCCCGCGCCGACCGTCGCCGTATCTCCCGCATAGAGCAGGATGGTTGCAAGCATCGGCCCCGTACACGGTGTCCAGCCAAGCGTAAAGCCGCAGCCGAGGAGAAACGCGCCCCCGATGCCGCCGACCCCGCGCCGCTGAAACGGACGATACTCACGCAGAAGGAGTGGGATCTTGATCCACCCCGTCATAAAGAGGCCCATCACGATGATGAGCACGGCCGCTCCCTGCCGCAGGATATCCTGATAGGAAAAGAGCCAGGCTCCAATGAGCGACGCTGTCGCACCGAGCAGAACAAAAACGAGCGTAAATCCCGCAAGGAATGCAGTTGTATTGGCGTAGAGACGTCTTGCCTCACCGCCGTCCTGCTGACTGTTCTTCGCAAGGATCAGTGAGAACGTGGGAAGGAGCGGCAGGACACAGGGCGAGATGAACGAGAGAAATCCCGCGAGGAAGGCCCCGCCGAGAAGTGTCAGCTCCATGCGTGCAGCCCCTCCCGAAAGTATCCCTTAGAGGTGGTTGATGACATCTTCGAGTTCCTCTTTGGTCACGCCGCCCGTCTTGCGGTAGACGACCTTGCCCTCGGCATTTACGACGACGGTCGTTGGGATCGCGCGCACACCGTAGAGGTTTGCCGCATCACCGTTTGTATCGAGTACGACGGGAAGTTCGGCCTTGCGCTCCGTCATAAACTTCTGCACCGGCTGCGCTTCCTCCTGGAGATTGACCGCGTAGAAATCCGCCTTATTGCCGTTCGCTGCATAGAACGCTGCCAGATCAGGGATCTCCGCCTGACAGGGCGGACACCATGTCGCCCAGAAATTGATCACATAAGGCTTGCCCTTCGCCTCGACGGCAACATCCTCTCCCGCCAGATTCTTGAGCGTAAACTTCGGCGCCGTTTCACCGCTGAGTCCGCGCCCCTGTGTCTCTGCCGCAGGCTGCGCGCTGGCGGTGGCCCCTGTTTCTGCTTTGTCGCTGCCGCCGCAGCCCGCAATCATAGAGAGCGCAAAAACTGCCGCAAAGAGCGCTGCATATTTCTTTTTCATAGGATTTCCTCCCTTACAAATTTCCCAATTCATACTGTGTCACTGCGAGCGCCGTAAGCGCCGCCGTCTCCGCACGCAGGATCAGCCGTCCGAGAGAGACTGGCTGTCCGCCCGCCGCGCAGATCATATCCGCCTCGGCAGGAGAGAAGCCCCCCTCTGCCCCGACGAAAATAACAACACGCCTTGCTTTGATCGTCTGCAGGACTGTTCGTACAGACTGCCGATGTTCCTGCTCATAACAGAATACAATCGCCGTATCTGCCGGGTCGAATATCCGCGCATCCACCAAAAGATCCGCGAGCGCCCGGATCGGAGCGACCGGCATCAGCTTGCTGCGTCCGCACTGCTTCGCTGCCTCATCGGCGATCTTTTGCCAGCGCGCAGTTTTTGCCGCCGCCTTTTTCATGTCATAGCGCACCACGACATGCTCCGTTTCAACCGGATAGATCCCCGCTGTGCCAAGCTCCGCCGCCTTCTGCACGACGAAGTCCATCTTCTCCCCTTTGAGCAGTGCCTGCGCAAGGAATACCTCGATGCCGCACGCTTCTTCCTGCGCAATATATTCTGCAAGAGTCAGGGTCACAGCATCGCGTGCAGCGGCGGTCACCGTCATGCGTGCTGCTCTGCCGTCTGCTCCGGCAACAATCACAGCATCTCCGATCTGCGCGCGCATAACCCGGGCAAGATGATGCGCATCCCCGCCCGTAATGCGAATTTCCTCTGCAAGTTTCCCTGCATAAAACAGCCGCCGCATCAGTTCTTAAGATCCGAGGCGCGGCGTATGATCATCGCCGCCCATTCCTTCTCACAGGTCATATCGAGCACCGTAAAGCCGTGCTGTGCCGCCGCATGCTCGACATCCGCGATACGGTCGTCGATGATGCCCGAGGCGAGCAGAGTGCCGCCGAGAGCAAGATGGCGATCAAGCTGAGCAAAGAGGCGAACGATGACGTCTGCAATGATGTTCGCCGTAATCAGCTCTGCAGGCGCAGCTCCCTCGCACGCCGAGAGCAGATCGCTCTCGCACGCGACAACATTATGGACATTGTTCTGGCGAATATTTTCCTCTGCAACGGAGACCGCCACGGGATCGTAGTCCATCGCGATGACTTCGCCCGCACCGAGCTTCGCCGCTGCAACGGCGAGAATCCCCGACCCGCAGCCCACATCATAGACGCGCATCCCTGGACTCACGAGATGTTCCAGCCAGCGCAGGCACATCGCGGTTGTCGCATGCGCCCCCGTGCCGAATGCCGCACCCGGGTCGAGTTCAATGACGATCTCATCTGCCGACGGCGTATATTCTTCCCACGTGGGGCGAACGACAATGCGCTCCCCGATCTTCTCCGTGTGTATGTATGCCTTCCACGTCTCTGCCCAATCCTCATCGGCAACGAAACTGTGAGAGATCGTCCCCGCACCGAGCGTAGCACCTGCATGTCTGAGTGCTGCGATGCGCTCGGCGAGCGCAAGGAGGCTGCTCTCCAGGCGCGCATCCTCCGGCAGATATGCCCGCACCGTCACCGTCTCCGTATCCTCTGCGCGCGGCAGATCGGTATAGTCCCAAAGCCCCGCGTCAATGTACTCGTTCACGAGCGACGGATCGTCGATCTCGGTGCCGGCAGCGCCGAGTTCCATTAGAATATTTGCGATGAGATCCGCGCCCTCATGCGTCGTCACAACGCTTATCCGTGCCCAGCGCATTCCGTATCCTCCCCAATTTACACCCAAATTCTCCTTCTTGCTGAGATGAATTATATACAGAGAAAATTGGAAATACGCTAGAATTTTAATTTGAACAAAGGCAGATCAACCGATAAAAAGCCGCTGCACAAAGGGTACAGCGGCTTTATTTTGCAGAATACGGCGCAGTTTAGACCGCAGCCTGCCAGAGTCCGTGCAGATTACAGTACTCGAGCACGCGCACCGGCGTATCGCCGTCCGCGAGACGGAACGTAACCTCGGGCGCATCCGTCGCTGTAAGATCAGCACGCTGCACACCCTTCTTCGTCACGAGCATGATCCACTCAATGAGATGAGCCTCGGTCATCGGATGGGCGACAGAACCGACCTTTACATGCACCTCGTTCTTCGCCGCATCGTAGGTTGCTACGGGAACGTGCTTCTCCTGCGCCGCGTCCTCCGTGTTCGGCACGATCGCCTTGAGTTCCTCGCCGTTTGCGGTGAGCTTCAGAGCCTCATCGCCGTAGACCTCAACCATATGCTTCTTGCCTGCAAGATAAAAAACGGACATTTTAAATCCCTCCTATTGCGGAAGCACCGAATGATCGGTCTTCCAAAATAAAATACACAGCAAAGTAAAATTGAAGAAACACTGTCATTTCGCCTTCGCTGATCAGCGCTTCGTTCAAAATGTGGAGTGTCAGACATCATAGATATGATCTATTTTGTCTTTCACGGATAATAATTCTCCACAAAATAAAATTATCCTTCTTTTCTTTCAAAAAAATTTTTCAAAAATCATGTTTCTGTTCTGCATTCCCGTCGATAAAATCCTGCACGAGGTAGCGCGGGCGGCGCTTGACCTCGAGATAGATCTTTGCGACGTATTCGCCGATCACGCCGACGGAGAGCAGGATCAGTCCGCCGAGGAACCAGAGCGAAACGACGAGACTCGTCCAGCCGACAACTGTCTCACCGATAAAATGGCGGACAATCGACCAAATGAGCATCAGCCCGCTGATGAAGGAAATGAACATGCCCATCTGTGCGATGAGGCGGATGGGACGCGCGGAGAGCGAGGTCACCCCCTCCCATGCGAACGACGCCATGCGCCGCCACGGGTACTTCGATACACCTGCAAGTCTCTCTTTGCGGGCGTAGTAGACGACACCGTGCGTAAGTCCGATCATGGGCACGATACCGCGCAGGAAGAGATTCACCTCCGGATACTCTGCGAGCGCCGTGAGCGCCCGCCGGTCCATCAGGCGAAAATCCGCGTGGTTGAACACGATGTCGGCGCCGAGCGCCCGCATCGCACGATAGAAGCTCTCCGCCGTAAATCGTTTGAAAAATGTATCTGAGCTGCGGTTCGCGCGCACGCCGTAGACGATGTTCACCCCCGCCGCGTATTTCTCGAGCATGGCGTCGACCGCATTGATATCATCCTGCAGGTCGGCATCCATGCTGATCGTGACATCCGCATACGGGAGTACCGTCATCAGCCCGGCGAGGAGCGCGTTCTGATGCCCCTCATTGTGCGCGAGATTGATGCCGGAAAAAAGGGCGCTGCGCTCCGTATACGCACGGATGATCTCCCATGTGGAGTCGCTGCTGCCGTCGTTGACGAAGGCAATGCGGCTGCGCTCGCTGATTTTTCCGGCATCAATCAGCTGCGTGAGTTTATGCGCGAGTTTTTCTGCCGTGTCGCTCAGTACTTCCTGTTCGTTATAGCAGGGGACGACGAGATAGAGGACGGGCGCGCTCATATTCTGTCATCCTTAAATATACAGATGCCGTCGCGCTCTTCGACGAGCTGCCAATTCTCCGCGCCGAGCTCCTTCATCATCTTGCGGTACATAAAGTCGCGCATGATGATATATTTCGGCCGCTCATCCGCGTGCAGCGCAGCAAGCGATCCCGCCTCGTTCGTGTCTGCCTCAATACCCGGGATATCCGTATAGACCATGACGCCGGGGCGGAGCTGCTTGTCGATGTAGAGGGCTCTCCCCTCCGCCTCTGCTGCCGCATGATACTTCGCAGCATAGTCCAGCGCCACCTGCTTCACACTGAAATGCCCCTCGATCGCAGGCATCATAAAGCCAAAGGCAATGACCATTGTCACGATGCCCGCGAGCACATGCAGCCATGCCGCGAGCAGGAACTGCCGCGACGCCGTGATCGTATAGACGATTACGGCCCCGAGGATCAGGGTAATCGTACCGAGCCAGAGCCCGCCCTCGGCAAGTCCCGCGAGACTGTCACCGCTCATCAGCCAGCCAAGTCCGAGCACAAGGAACATGAACGCGCTCCCGCCGGCCCATGCAAGATGCGTATGCCGCCAGTCATCCAGCATGCGCGCGAGATTCCATCCAATGATGGTCGCGAGTGCAGGCGTCAGCAGCAGCATATAGGAGACCTGTTTTGTCTGGGCGATGGAAAAGAATACGAGCACAAAGATCCACCACACCTGGAAAAACGCGAGCAGCTGCGCCTCCTCACCAAAGCTGCGGTGAAATGCATTTTTCACCGACTGAAAGAGCAGCCCCGTCCACGGAAAGAACCCAAGAATGACAACGGGGAAATAGAACCACCAGTGCGCACGCACGGGGTGCAAAGGCGCGGTAAAGCGGCTGACATTGTGAAAGCCGATGAATTCATAGGTGAACGGCATGCCGTGCACCTCGTACATATAGATATACCACGGTAGCCCGATGGCAGCGACAAGGAGAATGCCGCGCAGGATGTGCATGCGCAGCAGCTGCTCGAGCTGACGTGTGATGAGCAGATAGAAAAATATAATCCCGCCCGGGAACACAATGCCGATCGGTCCCTTCGTCATCACCGCGAGACCGCAGGCAAGATACATCAGCCAATACTGACGGTGAACGAACGAAAAGAGCGCCGCCGTCATAAAGAACAGCAGCGTACTGTCGGTCACAGAAGCCTTGCCCATATACATGAGGATGACGCTCGTCCCCATGACAATCCCCGACCAGAACCCTGTGCGCGCACCGAAAAGACGCGCCGACGCGAGCGCCGTCATGAGGATCGAGCCGATCGCCATGAGCGCAGCGGGAAGACGCGCCGTCAGCTCGCTGAATCCGCCGAACAGCTTGAATGAAGCCGCGACAAGCCAGTAGAAAATCGGCGGTTTGTCATACCAGAATTCATTGTAGATGCGCGGCGAAAGGTAGTCACCGAAGCGGATCATCTCCTTCGCCGTCTCTGCGTAGACTGGCTCGTCAGGATCCAGCAAAGCCGTCCCGCCGATCCCGTACAGAATCTGAAAAGATATGATGACGAGCAGCAGGAGATAAACCGGCCACGCAAGATTTTTCTCATCGTTCATGCAGATGTGCACCTCACAAATCCCAAAGAAATTATCTGCATTGTACCATAGATTTTCTTTTTTACAACCGCACTAAAGGAGGTTCTCGGCGCAGTCAATATCCGTGATCAGCACGTTGATGAATCCGCCGCGGATGGCGCCGAGCACGGCGTCCTTTTTATGACGTCCGCCCGCAACGCCGACACGGCGCGGAATCTTTTTCAGCGCGGCGAGCGAAATGCCTGCTACGCGGTCGTTAAAGTCCTGAAACGGAGTCGTGTCGCCGTTCTCGTCAAAATACCGCAGAGCGATGTCCCCTACCGCACCGCGCACCGTGAACTCTTCAAGGATCGTGTGATCGACATATCCTGTGCGAAGAATGGTCGAATGCTCGGTTGTGGGGACGCCGATGCCCATGAGCACGAGGTCGAGGCGCGCATACAGGCGGATCACGTTCTGGATCGTCTTCTCCTGCAAAAACCCTTCGAGGACCTCACGCCGCGAGAACACAGCCGGAGAGAAGAACTGAACACAGTCTCCGACAAAGCGATCGGCAAACTCCTGCGCAAGGTAGTTCGAGTGAATATCGAGGCGGCTCTCCGCCACTCCGCCCACAAGCGGCACGAAGGTCGCCTTGATTGGGCTGCGGATAAAGTAATCCGAACGCACGACATTCTGTATCGAAAGCCCCATCGTAATACCGACGAGATAGCCGTCCAGCAAAACACGAGACAGATACTCGAGCGTTGCGCTGCCGATCTCAGAGTTGATCGGATACTGTCCGTCCGAGATCGGGCTGGACGGAACGATGATGACCTCCTGCAGATTAAATTTCTTCTCCAGCTCACGCTCCATCTTCCCGTAGGCGATGTTGTCCGGATTCTGGATCTCGATGCGGACGATGCCGCGCTCCTTGCCGATTGTGAGCATACGCGAGACGGTGGGACGCGAAATGCCGAGCACTTCGCAGATCTCCTTCTGCCCGAGGCCGTCTTGATAGTAAAGACTGCAGCATTTGAAGATCAAGCGCACATCATCAACAATTTTCTTCATGGCAACCCCCTTTTGCGTACAGAACACATTCTATCTTTTGTCATCCTCATTGACATATTTTCTATCAAATTGCTGAAAAAAGGGCTGCCGCTGCAGCGGCAGCCCCCTGTGGCATCATCTCAGTAGACTTCGATGCTGGCTCCCATCTTGACATCCTCTTTCGTGAGCGGAGCATCCCCCTGCAGCATGATGCAGCCGGGCCGTTCGGGCGTCGTTCCCCCCTTGAAGGAGAGTGTGCAGTGACCGAGTTCCTTCAGCGTATGCAGCGCCTCATCGCCGATCGCCGTGATGTTGAACGCCTTATCACAGATGATCATCGTGTCGCCGACCGCAGGGTCTGCATTGTAATTCGCCGGCGTATGCAGGACAGAGAACTCCGCCAGCTCCGCCGGAGCATTATTGTTGAAGATAATGATGAAGTTGGCGTTCGGATCATCCAGGAAGAGGAGAGCCTCCTCGCCCCAGCTCGTGATTTCACAATAGAATTTCATACCGCATCCCCCTGTCTTGCCAGACTGTTTCCTATGCCTGTTTTTCCTCACGGCGCTTCATATAGAGATAGATCTTCTCGGTGACAATGCCGCGAATCAGGATGACGACAATGCCGACGAAGAAATAGCGGACGGCAAGATCACCGAGCGGCAGTCCGAGCGCCGTAATGCCGGCCGCAATCCCCATATAGACGAAGAGTTCGCCGCCGTTCGCATGGGGGAAGAGTCCCGTCACGGGATGCACGAAGCTGACCGCCGCGTCATAGTAAGCGGGTTTGTACTTCTGATCGACAAAGTTGCCGAACGTATAGCACATCGGGTTGCCGAGGAAAAGCACCGCCAGCACGGGCAGCACCGTATAGCGCGTGATGATGTTCTCCGTCGCGCGCTGAGCCACACCATTCACGCGCTCCTCACCGATGAGTTTGATCAGCGAGTTGACCGCCGTCATCATGATGACGAGCAAGGGAATGATCCCCGTCACCCACGAGGTAAATGTCGCCGCACCTGCGCGGAAGAGATCCATAAAGCCGTTTGCTGCTGCTGCTATCAGTTCCATAATACTATATCCCTCCCGATTAGTAAAGTCCGATGCTTGCCGCATAGGCGATCAGCACCGCCAGAGGGCCTGTAATGACACGCGAGTAGAGAACGGCCGGAACACCGAGCTCGATCGTCTCGGGATCCGCCTCGCCAAGACTGAGTCCGACGGGGACGAAGTCGGCGCCGACCTGCGCGTTAATCGCAAAGAGCGCGGGCAGCGCATACTGCGGCGGAATGTTGCCCATGCCGATCTGTGCGCCGAGCAGCGTGCCGACGACCTGGGCGATGACTGCACCCGGGCCGAGAACCGGTGAAATGAACGGAATCGCGCAGATGAGCGAGATGACGAGCATGCCGGGCAGCGTGCTCGCGAGCGGTGAGATGGTATTCGCAATGATATTGCCAAGTCCCGAGACGCTGATGATGCCGAGAATCATGGAGACGAACGCCATGAACGGCAGGATGCTCTTGATCGTGATGTCGATCGTCTCGCGTCCCGCGGCATAGAACTTATTGACAACGCCGCCGATCGCGATGCCGAGGCGCGTGACAAAATTCTTTTCGCGCCCGCTCTGCAGCGCTGCGATCTCCGCCTTTGCCTGCGCCTTGCTCTTGGGCGCATAGGCGGGCGCCGCCTCTGCCGCGGCCGTGCTTTCCGCCTCGTCCGCATAGGACAGACAGGACATATCGACAGCCGAAACGTAGAGCTCCTTCGTAATGAACTGCGCAAGCGGCCCTGTCTTGCCGACAGGCAGAACATTCGCCGTCAGAATGCCCTTTTTCGGATAGACGCCGCAGCGCGCTGTACCGCCGCAGTCCACAACAGCGAGCAGGATCTCCTCATCCGGTACCCCTGTCGAGAATCCATCCACCGTCTCACAGCCCGTCATCTCTGCAATCTGCGCTGCGAGCGGGTGAACGCCGCCGCCCGTAACGCTGACGATCTTATTCCGCGTCTCCGTCGGAACAAGGACGAGCGGACCTCCCCAGCCCCCTTTTCCTGCGACAATCTTCACAGATTTATACATGCGTTTTCCTCCTATGCGATGAACTGCCTTACTCCATATATTCTCCGAACACTGCGCTATGCAGGGTCCGGCTCCTCTGCCGGCTGCAGGCGCGTCATCAGCGCCTCGAGCGCCTGCATATGCCCCTTGTAATGTGCGCGCCGCTTCTCCGGGAGCGCCGCATACTCCTCATGCAGACGGTAAATCGTCCGCCCCACGATATCCTCCATCGGACGGAAGCGGCTGAGGATGGTCATCCCCTGCATCATGCGTCCGTCCAGAATCTCGCCGTCCGAATTGCAGGCGATGATCACGATGTTCGAGGGACCGAGCCGGCGGCGGCGCGAACCGATGCCGACATTGCCCAATTTGTGCATCTCGCGCACGGCTCGCTTGTACTCCCTGACCTGCAAATGCGTGCCGGCCACTTGGATGACAAACAGCAGAAACAGTCCGCCGAGAAGCATCTCCGTCTGCAAGAAATCGCCTCCCTCCACGTCGTCTTCGTGTATCGATTGAATTATAGCATCGGGTGATATTTTTTACAATAAATACTTTGTTGAATTTTTGTAAATGTGCTTCCATGCAGGCCGGGTGCTCTTGTCATTTGTTCCAATCCTTATGCGCCGAATGAAAAAGCTGCCGAAAATCGACAGCTTGCGTGCTTATATTTTGGAGATAAGATTGATGTAATGCGTAAGCACCCTGCGCATTCCCTCGTCCGCCGCCTTCTGCGTCTCGATCAGCGAGTCTGTATGCGCCGCCTTGATCTCCGCCATCGCGCCCGTGAGGAAATCCGTATAGATGTTCAGCTTCGCAATGCCCTCGCGTACGGCGCGGCGCAGATTCTCGTCGCCTGTGCCCGAGCCGCCGTGCAGAACGAGCGGAACGGGTACGGCGGCAGCGAGTTCGCGCAGGCGCGTGAAGTTCAGCTCCGGCGCTTTGTTGCTCTTGTAGACGCCGTGCGAGGTGCCGATGGACACGGCGAGAGAGTCGACTGCCGTCGCCTCTGCGAATGTCTTCGCCTCCTCCACCGTCGTATAGACGCTCTCCGAGGTCGCTCCTCATCCGCCACCTGCCCACCAATGCGCAGCGCCTTCCAGTAACGGACACCCTGCCCGCCCAGTCCGGCCAGCACCTGCGGTGTCTCGTCCCCGTGAGCCTGAACCACATCCAGCCCCACCCGACGCACACCCTCCCACATGGCATCCAGCGGCTCGTTCACGAATAGCCCCACCGCCCGCACCCACGACGGCAGACGCCGCCGCAGCACCGCTGCCTCATCCAGCGTCACGCAGCGCGCACTCTTCGGATAGAAGACGAACCCGACAGCATCCACCCCCAGCGCCACCGCCGTATCCACATCCTGCGGACGCACCAGCCCACAGAACTTCACCCGCGTACGCTGCACTGTCATCCCTTTCTCCCTGGCTGTCGGCTCCCATCCAGGCTGCCTGCACCCGGAATCCCACAGAAGTATAGGACCTGCCGTCACACCAGCTCCGCCATCGACAGCGGACGCACCGTGCAAGGCAACCCCCAGGCCTCGTCATAGCGCACCGACGCCAGATACAGCCCTCCGGCCGCAAACGTCGGCGCCCCGGCTGACCGTGAGCGCGCAGCCAGCACCGTTGCGGAGTCCCAATCCGCCAGCGACTGCATGAGCTCTGTCACCACC
>ERZ773056.292-NODE-292-length-26245-cov-44.157770_pt1 | contig 26245 bp, 31 predicted proteins | sample MGYA00580857_ERZ773056 | MGnify/ENA primary metagenome ERZ773056 (study PRJEB29015, sample SAMEA2737996) | human oral metagenome | biome: human oral; feature: human-associated habitat; material: dental | place: China | collected 2114 ... | reverse complement strand
GGCGGCTACAACGGCGGTGGCGGCTTCGGTGGCCAGGGCCAGTCCGGGTACAACGCCCCCGCCGGCGGCGCCGCGGACGACCCGTGGGCCACGGGCGGCTCCACCTCCTTCGGTGACGAGCCCCCCTTCTAAACGTCTCGCATCATCTTGTGCTGAGAAATATCCCAGATGCACTCATATAGCGCCGATCTAGCCTTACTCTGGAGTGATACTGCGTGAAACTCGATAGCATTAAATCCATGAAGCTTCCACCCCTTTCATGGTCCCAACTTCTCGGAGCTGCGAGGCTCCATCAGTCCTCGGAGTCTCCCGGACGTGCAGCAGATACGGAGAAATCGTCTATGGTGCATGGCGACGACAGAGAAAAGGGTCAGCACGAGGACCAGCTGCGAAAGCATCAGCGTCGCATAGCGACTTTAGTGATCCTGGGAGTCTGGTGTGGGTGCCTGCTGGCGATTGTGCTGGCTCATAAGTGGTTGCTGCATCATGCCGGGGTTGCCGTTTGGGTGCTTTCGATGCTCGCCGTACCTGCGTGTCATGCGGGAGTACAGGTGATCCGGCATCGTCGGGCCCACGCGTCTGGAAGGGGAGCCAAAGAAGCTCGGGAGAAGGCTCGTGCGCCGTTACCCTCATTGATGACGAGAGGGAGAGGGTGGGCTGACTCCTTCCTTTATCGAGATAGTTTGACGTGGCGTCGAGTTCAATGGGGAGTGACAGTCCTTTCTCTGATTTTAAGTATCACGGTCCCGCTGTCAGTAAATCCTATGACTTGGAACGGATGGCTGATCCCCAGCCTCTCACTGGTTCCTCCTGTGATGTGGTGGGCAGTAGTGGGTGGGCGGCAGCGATCCTTGACTCGAGTGCGTCGAGATGCAGCAGAGAGTATCCGTCGAATTGCAGCCGCTACTTTGCACTACCCTAAGAGCAAAGGAGCCGCGATGCCCTTGTCCTACTGGCTTGACTTAACCACCGGGCATCGCGCCGTGAAAGTCAGCGAGTGGGACACGACCGAGTCTGGTGCACCTGTTGTCCCTCGGGTTTTCGAGGTCATCGCCCCAGGTGATCTTTCTGTGACGGACGACAAGGCGTGGAGTGAGTTTGAGGCAAATCTCGGCGCGAAGGTCCCCCGTGAGAGCGGGTGGCACGTTGCCCGCAAGAAAAATGGAACAGGGGCTGTGATTTCCCCGGCACATTACCCTTTTTCTGCCGTCTGGGACGGCGAAGTCGATCATGACGATGTGATGTCATTCGTCTTAGGTGTATCGCTAGACAGACAGGGGACTATGCAGCGCCTCAACATGGTTAATCCGTCTAACCATGCTCTAGTGGTGGGAGTGACTGGCGCAGGTAAGACAACTGTGATCGAGACGGTGGTAGCTCAAGTCGTCCTCAAGACGATGCCTTGGGATCGCACCCTGCGTGGCACCGCCCATCTGATTGACCCTAAGGGGACTTTGGCAAGCAGGTGGGCTGGAAGACCTAACATCATATGCTCGATGGGAAACTCTGACGGCAGTAACTCCGACGGTGACACGATCAGTGGATTTGAGGTTATGGCGGCTCATTGTGATCTGATAGCTGAGGAGCACAAGCGTCGCAACGAGATTCTTGCAAAGCATCCAAATTGTGCTACCTGGGTTGACCTTCCAGATGAGGTTAAGGCAGCCGAGAAGTTGGCTCCGATGCTTGTTGTTCTTGATGAGTTCTTGGATCACACTGACGTCGATGACGTTAAGGGGAGCCCTCAGGAGCAAGAGCAAGCCGAGAGGGATAACCGGGCGCGTGCGCACGTACTGCAAATGACGGGACACTGGGAGCGCAAGGCTCGAAACGTGGGGATTCACGTCATTATCATCGCTCAGGAAGCGAAAATGACGGATATCGGATCATCCCGGGTCAGAAACGCTGTCGTGCGGATCATGGCCGGCAAGCTTGATGATGTCGCGTGTAAGGGGATGTTCGGAATCAGTGGAGCCGATATGCCCTACATGCCGACGACGCACGACATCAAGAAATCTGATGGGCGGATCGAGCCTGATCCGATTCCGGGACGCTGCTTCGTGCAGATGGCAACGGGGCAGCCTGTCTCCAGGTTCCAGGGGTTCTACTTCGGAGGACGACAGAACACTGACACTCTGGACAAGTGGTTGCCTCGCAGTCCGACGCCGGGAGTAGGTGTCTATGGAGGAGACTCTGCTCGGGTTCAGATCGCAGCAATGCCGGACCTCAACGACAACGGCGTTCCTGACGCCTGGGAAACAGCTCCTGATGACTCGTCTGTTGACGACGACTCCACATCGACCGGGATCGACCCAAGCGTATTCCCGGCAGCCCACGACGGAGTCGCCCCAGCTTCGCCGCGAGCACCACGCTGCGCGTACGAAGGCTGTGACAATCCTTCGTACGCGGAGTGCCCTCGGGTCGGTAAGCGATACTGTCGACAGCATGTTGGCCCGTCCCCCGATCCAGATGAGGCAGGCCAGTTCGGATGGGACTACATCGAGTCTCACCCGCTAAACGTTGCCGAAGCAGAAGACTTGTACCGGCGAGTCAAGCAGGAGGCGTTGGAGGCTGGGCTGACCTGCATGTGGGCTCCTGTCGCTGACGTAGACGGTCAGCTCACGGGCCAGGTTCAGATCAAGGTCACGACCTCCGAGGACAAGCTGGTGGGTGTCGTCGTCGCCTCTGCGCAGGGAGTTCACGCTCGGACTGCTATCGAGCGAAGCGGGGTATGGGGTGTTGAGGCGGCCGTGGCCGCTCTGGGAGCTGCGATATCTGCGCGTGCAGGAGCTGGGCGTTGAGTGTCGGCGGCGCAGGACGCAACGCCTTAGTTCAGGCCCGTGCTGGCCGGCAAGGCGTTGTCCTTGATGAGTCAGCTCAGGTTCCTTCCTTCGTGTGGCCGATAGCCCAGGTGGAGCCTGTGATCGGGTTTGTGGTCTACGGGCAGCCTGCACCTCAAGGGTCCAAGCGCATCTCCTATCGGAATGGTCGCCCTGTAGTGAAGGAGGCGAGCGACTCTCTAGCTCCGTGGCGCGACAGCGTTAGGACAGTGGCTCGCCAAGCCATAAAAGCCTGGTCCTCTCGTCAGGGGAAGTCATGGGAACCGCTAGATTGCCCGGTTCTCGTTCAAGCAGTTCTGACGATGCCGGCGACCGAGGCTAGTCGTCGTCGAGGGGATGTGTTTCCGACTGGGGCACCGGATGTGGACAAGCTTGAACGGGGGGTGGGAGACGCACTGTCTCCTGTACCGGTGTCGCCTAATGAGTTCAGGGGTGTTCCTCCGAAGCGAACTGCTCGGCTCCGCAAGGAGCTGTTGGAGAGCCGGCGTCGGGAGAGCGTGCTGTGGGACGATTCTCGGATCGTCTCGTGGGATGCGCGGAAGGTGTTTCCGTCGACGACAGTGGACTCTCTGGCGTGGCCAGGCGTGATGATTCGCGTCTGGCGTGCCGAGGACTTGTTGAGGTGGAGACCTTAGGCCCCACGCGGGGTGTCCTCGGGCCAGCCCAGTGGATTGGACCAGCCCGAGGACACTGCCATGAGTCAGGCCGCAGAAGCCATCTGTTGGACAGCAGGCTTCCGGCTGAGGTGACGTCTAGCGACGTGGCAGGCGTACCTCACCCCGCATGGGGTGATCGCGAGTGCAGACATGCCTGCCGACCACGCGGCAGCCTCGGAGACGATGCTCAGGAGCATGTTCTCCTCCCTTCTTCTCTTTTCGGTTGTGTGGCGTCACTCCGCGGTTCCCTGTCCGGTTCTGGGGCCGTTCAGGGGCGGAGGTCGAGCGGGCTCTGCCCTCACTCGACCCTGCCAGGCTACTCGATGTGCGCACATGTTGTCAGCCATCTGTGATCTACTCTCGGCGGCCGCGGGGCACCGGCTATAGAGCGCCTGAATAGTTGACCGTTTATGTGTCCGCGTGATCTAATGGTCCTTGTAAGACGAGAGTGGCCCGACCGGGCCGGGATGGAGCCACATGGCGCAGCAAAAGTCGCGTACCAGCGTCAACTTGTCTGATACGGTTTTTTATGCGTTGAAGGACAAGGCTGCTCGAGAAGGGCGGTCCCTGGATTACTTTATCCTGGGCGCCCTTAAAGAGGCTTCATCGTGGCTACCTCATGACAGGGCGGCAATCTTTGTGGGAAACCAGCCCCGAGAAAATAGGTTGTTTCACTATACAATTAAAATTGATCCGAAGACCGAGGCTCTTGTCGACAAGGCTCGGGCGCTCGACTGGATCGAGACCGGCCAGTCCTGGGTGAAATCTCAATGGATAAACCTTGCCCTTAATGCTGTTTTGGCGGGAGGACTGGAAGGTGCAGCGCGGGGGGTTTATGTTCCTGCCCTCAATAAGAGGGTTCGCAAGGATATAATCGACAATCCTGGGCGCTACGATGTTCGCCTGGATAACTCCGGATCGGTTCCCAGTCAGGTGATCAGGTCGACTCTGACCGCTCGGATCAATCCGACTGTCGTAGCAGGCGCGAAGCGGCAGGCAGACGAGGCTGGAGTGAGTCTGCGTGACTACGTGGAGCTGTGTCTTATCAGGGCCGCGGGCGAACCTACCTCAGAAGATCAGGACTCTGGAGCGGAGGAGTTTACTCGCTACCAGACCAGATCTCGTAGCAAGGGATCAGGATCGCAAGCATCTGCTTGACGGCAGTCCCGGCCGGCTGTTCGCCTCGTAATGAGTCCGTGTCCGCACCGGTTGCGGGTAGCTGTGCTGGTGTCAGACTGGCGCAGGTAGTTGGCCTCTTTCACAGGAGGCTTGGCCGGCAGGCACGGTGTCTGATACCTGCTTCTGGACGTGCTTGGACAGGACCTGGTGCAGACCGATAGGACACCCCGTCATAGCCTCGCCCTGGGTGGCAACAGCGCTCTGAGTGGGCTGCGCGGGGGTAACAGACGGCTGACCAGATGGGCTGGTGCTGTGGTGTCGGTGGTGGCTGTCGACAGCGGAAGTCGGGCGTCGTAGCGGTTTGCGGAGATAGGTGGTAGGCGCCGTGATTGCGCTCTGGGAGTGCATTGGGAGGCCGGTTGCTCAAGGGGCATATCGCCGCCGGCGCCGGGCCTGCTCGGGTCGTTGTCGGTGCAGCTGACGTCTCTCCGGCGGATGGTCTGCTCCGTGATGCTCTTGGGGCTGGAGATGGCCTGAGGGTGTCCTGCTCTGGGTAGGCTTCGACGCTGCTGACTACGGGGGCTGCTGTGGCAGCTACTGTTCAAACCACTAGTGCAGCGAGGGCTGGTGGTGGGGCGGCGAGAGGGAGATGGAGAGGACAGCCCTAAGGGGGCCCTAGGTTGTTGGTTGTCAGCCACTGCCCTCTCCACCTCGTTGTAAACACTAACAATACCGCACCTTGATTCGTTGCTGGACGAGGCTGGTGGTTCATGAGGATTTCGAGTGCTTCTGCATGGTGATTCCTGAAGTCCGTTTGTGACAGCGGGGGTGTTTGGTCGCCGGATGGCCACGGTTTCTGCGGGATCTTCAGCCCCGGCCTCTCCCCCAAGCCTCTCCGCTCGCGCCCCATCGCCTGCTCTGTTTGTCCTCTCGTGGGGCGGGGCTGACTGCCCTGGTTGGTGGTCAGCCCCGCCCTGTTGGAGTTAGGCGGCGAGGTCGAGGTCGCTCAGGTCGAGTGATGCTGATTTTGCCAGTACGTGCAGTGTGTGGTTGTCGATCTTGGCGTACTGGCCTTGGACCATGCGGTCGAGGTTCCTCTCTGGGCGGCTGGTGCCTCGAACTGCCTGGTAGTGGTGGGCCCAGGTGTTGGCGGCTGAGAGGACGCCCCATGCGGTTCCTGCCCATGGGGCGACCCGGTGGTCTGAGTCGTAGAGTCTTGCAAGTTGGGCGCGTTTGTCGGAGGCGTTGCTGTTTGCCCTGGTGGAGTTGCTGGATGGTGCTGTGTATGCGTCGAGGAAGGCTGTCCACTGACGTGTGGTGACTGGCGTTGTGGCCAGGCGCTCGATGCGCGCGCTGACTTCGCTGGCTGTGGCGGCCATGATTTTGAGGGCATCTCTTGCTTCACTGATTTTTATGTTGGAGTTTCGGGTGTGCTTGACTCGGTACTTGCTGGTGGTCTCTCTTAGGGCGAGAGAGAGTGTGTTGTCGCATACGACGACTTGCGCTCCGGTTTGATAGGTGGTGGACAGGGAGCCGTCCATGGATGTTGCGGCTGTTAGGTAGGGTCGAAAATCGACGTTTTCTGTTTGCATGGTGTCTTGCATCTCTACCTGGACCCAGGCTCGGGCACCGTTTGCTAGAAGGCCTGCTGATCCTATCTGTAGGTCTGCGTCAAGAATTGACTCGACCGAGTCGACGAGCCATTGTCCGTAGGGGTGGGGGGTGTATGTTGACTTAAAGACTCCGAGAATTTCTTCGGTGTCTGGCCTCAGGAGCGCCTGCCTCCTGTGGTCGGTGATGACTGTACCGTCGTCGAGCACTGCTGAGACGGGTGTACTTATGGGTTCCCAGTCGAATAGTCGTGACTTGACGTCTTCGACAGGGATGGGCCCGGGGTAGTGGTTGTTGGCCCCTTTTCGGTAGTGCCAGGCAGTTCCTCGTCTGACTGTGTATCCGATCAGTGTGTTCCTGTTCAGGTAGTCGATCGTCTCGTCACTCATTTGGCGTCCTTCCGTGAAGTTCTGAGAGTGTGCTCGCTTGATTCGGCGACAATCTAATTATAGACCTATATAACCGCGGACGCAAGGGTGTCGGCACACTTGTTTCCCTGTTACGACAGGGCGCAGCGCCGACGACACCCCTCTGCCCACCCTCACTCCCCCACTCCTTACGTCCCGCCTGTGTGGCTACTTGCTGTCTCCTTGTTGCGTTTTGTTGGATTCCTTTCTTGTCTTGCGTTGTGTTGTTTTGTGGAACTACTGCACCCAAGCGCCTCTGATTTAAGTTTACTCTTGACGAAGGTGACACTATTTTATAAAATCGTTATAAGGTCGTAATATATTTTGACCCATTTGCAGGTTCACTAGCGAGTTTCGTCGTTAAGATGTAAATACATTAAAAACAATGCCTCTGTGTTAGGCAGGAAGGAATTAGTAGAATGAAAACCGACACTATTGATGATGGTGAGCGTCGTCGTTGGAGTATCGGATTTACTCATGAACGTTGGTTTGACAAGCAGGAGAAGTACTTCTGTAACCAGACGTCTGTGTATTTTGAGGCCCCACGTGTTCGTCCGGCACCTCAGGAGGCACCTGGCGGCAGCGGTGACGACGGTGGTTTTTTGCCTGATGTACTGAAGGCGACGACTGTAGAGATTCTTAAGGGGTACCTTGTGAAGGCATGGGGTTGGCTGTGTCCCCGTCTTTTAACATTGCTTCTTGTTTCCGGCCCTTACCTACATGCGTTGAGCATGATGTTCTAAGGGTAGTGGGGTGCAGATGGCACGGGGTGTATGTGTCGCATACTCCCTGCCGTCTGCATCCCCGCAATAGGCTGCGGGTAGCGTATGCGCTATCTTCTAACAGTGATGGAGGAGATGGCATGCTTGTGTATCGACTTCCGGCATCCCGAACGGGAGTACGTTGGCAGATTGGCTTCTACGCTTTGGGGATGGTTCAGGCGTTGACTGCGGGCCTCGGGGCTGCGTTGCTCGCCGTCGAGCGTGGTCGAAGCGTCACCTTCATAGGCTGGTCGCTCGTAGCTGTCTGCGGTGCAGCTGGGATGGTGTCGACGTGGTTGGCCTGGTCAGCCTGGTACCTCGAGAGGCACCCCGAGGTGCTGAGCGACGACTAGGGGCTATCGCGCTGTCACTGGTCGGAGTGTGCCCTGATGCTGCGCGCGAGAGTCGTCGTGGGGTGCCGAGCCGTGTTTGAGGAGGTGCTGGCGGGTGTTGTCAGGGTAGTTGTGACTGGTTCTTTGGTGCTGGCCTCGAGGGTACGAGGTGCACGACTAGCCGCGACACGACTTGTGCCCCCTTGTCTCGGGAAGGGGCGGTGTTCGGGCCAGCGCGATTGTCTGTTTAGGGCCGGCGTGTGCTCGTCTGCGGGCCTGGGATGAGGGCCGCCCTGGAGGCTCGACTGTTGGTCGTCTGGGGAGCTCCTCCTCATCGTCCTTCCAGGTAGTCGACTGGGTGTTCTTGGGGCAGCTGTCCGCGCCGGATGTTTACATGTAAACATCCGGCGCGGGTCGTTGTTGACGGGGCCGCTGGTTCTTGTGTGCTGTCGGTGGTGCCTCGGCTGCTTGCGGGCTTCGTGGTTGGCCGTCGGGGGCCGGCCCCCGACGGCTCTGCCTTCCCTGAGACCCCTCCACCCACCCTCGTTCTCTTGCTCTGCGGGCCGCCCTTCAGGTTCGTTATATGGTGCTATTTTTAGAGCGTTCGGCGCTCACACCTATTGCCCCTAACGGCGATTTCTGCTATTATTGGCGTTGCCAGAGGGAAATGAGACAGACTTTCTCTCGCCACCTTTAAGGAGGACACGTGATTTTCATGCTAGGTATCTCGGAGGAGGAGATGCAACAGCGTCTCTACGGCCCCGAAGGGTGGACTCTGGACTCCGGAGTCTGGAACGTCGCATCCAGGTCCGAACCCGATGAGGAAGGAGCCATCGTGGACGGGAAACCAACGACGGACTACGTTAGGTTTAATCGACTTGGATCAGCCGGAGCGCAGACGTTGCTGGACAATCTTCCAGCCGAGGCGTTAAAAGATAAACAGAACTGCGGGCCAGAACTGGAGCGGCTGCTGAAAGCATGTGCAGCACACCAGGATAAAGTGCTTTTGTCAGGTTACTGCATCGCACCCGAAAGGACGGACGAGCGGATCACCGTCGATGCAGTGTGGGTATCTGATGAGTTGGCCCCAGAACTGGAGGGGCTATCCGTGAAACGGTCCCACGACAAAAACTGCCACTGCAAGAGAGTGTGGGAGGCAGTCGCCAAGCGCTTCAACCTGAACGCGGACACCATGCCTGACGACATCACCCACCGCGCAGCACTAGGCCGGTCACCCCAGACTTCCGAGGGGTGGTACTTCTGGTGGGACTGACCTAGTACAACCCACACCCTTCCCCTCCCCCAACGCGGTCGCGTTGGGGGAGGGGAAGGGTGTGGGTGGAGGGGTCCCGGTTGGAGCAGGGAGAGGCAAGAGAGAGCACCTGCCCACACAGGTGTCATAGAGCCGACAATCATTGAGTGGTAACGCATATCGTGCCCACCCGCGGCACCGGCGGCGCGAGACGGAGGTCTCGCGACCGCGCCACCCAGACACCAGAGATGTGAGAGTCAGCACATTTACCTCGAGTTGGCTCTACTGCCCGGTAGCCAAAAGTGGCACCTCCAGCGGTCGCTGCGAAGCAGAATCTGCGACCCTGCGTGCTGAGCGCAAGGTCCGCTCGCCGGCGACGGCCACTGCCTGAGCAAGCAGGGGAAGGATCGTCTGTCTCCCGATATCTCGCGCATTTCTTCCACCTCCCACACAACGCAGTGAGGCTCGGAATGTTTACATGTTGACATGTTTACATGTTGACATGTTTACATGTTGACATGTTTACATGTTGGCCAGATGTCGCCGTTTGGTGGCGTACGGCGGGGTTTGAATGCGCTTTCGTTTCAGCTCTGAGCACGCTAAGGTCTCGAATAGAGAACACAAGAGAAAACAACATGGAGAAGCCCTCAACACCGTTGAGAGAGGGTGTTGAGGGCTTCCTACCAATGAACTTCCGGCCTGCAAAAGGTACAAGAAACCAGGCTGGAAGGGGAAGGAACCTATGCGATCCCCTGGATGCAGTTGCCTACACCCATCTGCCTTTTATTCTAGAGGTTGAGGGCCGTGACGTCTACCCTCCAACTGTCAGGTGCGTCACGTGCGGTAGGTGCGGCTGATCTCTCCGCGACCAGTGACCCTCGTTCTCCTGCCGGCGGCCGGTGGATCCCGCGGCCGGTGGATCTTCTTGGCTCGCGACGCCGAGTAGTGCTGTGCTCCCACTGGAAGGACTCGCCGGCCGTAGCCGTGGACATCAACGATGTCGAGCGCATCGCGTCCTTCCGGTTCATCAGCCTCAATACCTCTCGCGTGCGATGCGCGATCGTCGTCGACATCGACCACAGCGACGCTGAGCTGAGGCTGCTGGATGTCGGAGTTCCGGCCCCCGACGCCGTGGTGGGCAGTTGCTTGACTGGGCGCGCTCAAGGCATCTGGGTCATTGACCCAGTCACGCTCTCGTCCAGCAGCCCACGGCCAGGACGGTACCTGCGATGGGTGACAGCGCTGCTCACCCGGTACCTGGGCGGCGATGTGAACTTCGCTGGCGGTCGATCGCGCAACCCTTGGTATGACCCGGCTGCCGAGGCTCGACGCCTCCAGAACACAAGCAGAGCAGCACGCTCCGACGCCGGTGGGATCTCTCAACCATCACTCTCCCTGCCAGCAGAGGACCGCTACACCCGCTGGAACCCTCAAGGGGGACGCTCGCTAGGAGACCTCGTCACCGAACTGCACAGGACCGTCACGCAGCGCAGTCAGCAGGACGGCGCTCTTAGCCTTGAGCCCACGTGGGAGGAGATCTCTGCCGTCGCGAGAGTGGTTACCACCAGGCCGCGGAGACCCGACCTCTTCCACAGCAAGGGTCAGCGAAATCAAGCAGTCTTTGACGCCGCGCGCTTCGAGGCGTACCGAGGTCTACGCGGGCAACAGCTGCTCAGGTGGGCTCTGAGCTACAACGGGCAGCACTGTCGGCCAGCGCTAGGTGAGGCCGAGGTCGCCGGCATCGTCGCCTCGATCGAGCGCTACATGACTCGATGCGAGAAGTACGGATGGTCCGCCGTTGACGGCGGCATAGGGGACAGCGACGTCGCTCAGGCGTACCAGGAGCATCAGTCCCGACGGGGGACAGCCGGAGGCCGCTCGAGAAGCCGGCGCAAGCGCGCCGCAGCGCTACGCAACCTGATACGAGCCAATCGCGTCCGAGTCCAGCGAGCCCACCGGCGCTGGGAGCACATCGTCAAGCTCACGACATCCGGGTACTCGATCTCCAGGATCGCGGCTCTCCTGGGGTGCAGCACCCGAACAGTCTCGAGAGCACGAGCAGCCTGGCACGCCGGTCAAATCTGTGTGGTTCTAGCCTCTGACACGTGCCAACCTTCAGGTGAAAGGGCATACCCCCGACAGAGCCCACGCCTCTGCTCAGAACCCCGAACACCTCACCGAAGCACCCCAGAAGTCTCCCTGCAACCCCCCGGCCAGCCCCCAGAACCCTGCCCCCACAGACCGGCGCCCCCGTGGCAGCCTCCACGACCGCGCCGAACCACCCTCCGCTGGCCTTCCCGACGCTGACCCTGCTCTCACCGCATCCTGGGGTGGATGGGGCACTACTTCGCCTCCTCAAAGACCCTGCGGAAAGCAGCATCGTCGTAGACCTGCACCACGCCATCGGGATGGAGAACCAGCCAGTCCCCCACATCAACCCGGCACGCAGCACCTCCGGGTGCACGAACGGTCAGCGGCTCGCCAACGTCGTCGCGACCGTAGTAGAACCCCTTCTCCTCCCGAGCGCCCACACGGCAACCACCAAGATGGTCATCCCACCGATAACCCACGCTCAGGAGCCAACGCACAGCAGCTGGTTTGTCATCAGCTACCACCTGCAACGCATAAGCAACCGCGCGATAACGGTAGACAGCCCCTTCACCCGGAACACCACCGGGTCCCCGACTCATCCCATCATCACTGCCCGGATTGGAATGCTGTCGCCAGCAGTCATCATGCCAATACCTGGTATCAGGCACCGGCGTACTCCTGATGAGCTCCACGCGCCCACCACTACCAACACGCTTACCACACAAAGCACACCCAGATACTCTCACTTCAAATCTCCCGACCGAAGAAAAGCAACAAGAACGATCTCCGCCAGCTGATCACAACGAGGGCGAGTAAAAGCAAGAACATCCACGACGCGCTGGGAAACAAACAACATCCCCCGAGCTCGAAGAGGACAAGCCCCCCGACACGCAATCTCCCTCTCCGCCTTAGCCAGCCACCACTCGGGACCACCCCCACCATCATCCCGACGACAGGCATCATCTAGTAGCCCAAGGGCATGAGCCCCCAGATCACGCCAGCACCTCCGCTCTGCCTCCAAAGACGCATCCGCAGCCTGCGCAACCCGACCAAGCAGAAACAACAGGTCATGCCGCGTCGCCGGCGAGTCCAGCACAGGGGCCGGAACAGGCAAACCAGCAAGATCCATCAGAAGCCTCCTCTCACACCAGCACGGACTCCACGCCACCTACGCGCTCACGGGCACCGTCAGAGGCGTGCTCGCGTGGTGGATACTCGCTGCTATGTCCTTTTGCGTCCGCGATGCAGGAGCTGGTCTGCATGCACCAGGCGAAGGCCGCCCAGGCCTCCTCGCCCCACGCCTGGGCGGGGTCGTTGTCGAGGCCGGCAGCCGCCTCAACGTCTCTGCTGAGGGTTCGTAGGGCAATGGCGGCCAGGCTGGGGTCGGCGTCTCCGAGGACAGAGTCCGACCATCCGCTCCACCACCCCATGGCCTCATGGGCCCATTCCCAGGATTCAGATGGACCCCACGGCATGTCGGGATCCAAGTCGTCGGCGACGTAGCCCTCGATGTCTAGGCAGGTTGGGCACGTGCGGCTGTGGTAGATGCCGCCGTCGGCGTAGTCGTACTGCTCGTAGCGGGTGCCTTTGGGGATGCGGTGGCCGCACCTGTCGCAGCAGACACGGCCGCGGGAGCAGACCATGCGCACACCCAGGTGGTCAGTCACGACTCCTCCTCGAAGTGCCTGATGGCCTCATCCACGAGGCCATCAGGGCTTGGCCATCCGTAGTTCTCCTTGAGGTGGTCTGTCACGGCCTTGTTCATCTTGTCGTCGCTGTAGTCGAGGAGATCGCCGGGGCGGAAGCCCTTGTTGAGGGTCCACTCGACGCACTGGCTGACGAACGCTTGAGCCAGGATTCTGACGGCTTCGTCTCGCGTCACTGCCTACTCACCCTCCTTCGCGTCCCACAGGCCGCGCTCAGCGGCCAGCGCGGCGCAGATCGCCTTGCCGGCCAGCAGCGCGGCGACGTCGATGATGACTGCGGACGCCCCTGACTCTGGGTGCTCGATGTAGTCGCTGTAGTACTCCCCGACGCTGCCGAGATAGGCCAGGAGCCGTCCGATGCGATCGACGGCGGTCAGGCCCAGGTCCTCGCCCGTGGTGAGCAGTCCTACGGCGTCCGGCAGGGTCGAGGTGTTGGCGACCTGCTCTCCCGGTCGCTCGACATGGAGGGCCGCAAGGACGCTCAGGCACCTGGCGGCGACGTTCAGGGCACTGTCTATGACCCGGGTCGTGTACGCCTCGGACAGGTCGCCATGATGGGCGCGAATGGACGCCTCTGCCCACAGGGCGCACAGACCGGACACGTTCTTGGCGAGCTCGGCCAGCGCCTTGGCGGGCGTCGGTGGCGCGACACTCCCCTCATGGCGAGCCTCGCTCGCCCAGATTGCCCCCGCTCTCCCCAGCATGACACCGAAGGCGACCTCGCGCTGCTCCCATGTCAGATCAGTCATTTTCAAGCCTCCTGCTGAGCAATAACTATGACGCAAAAACGTCGCCAACTGAGGCTCCTCTTGGAGTCTCAGAGATGCAACTAGTATAGATACATATAAGTGAAATAGCAAGAGCGCCACCCTGGTTGTTAACATGTTAACATGTTAACAACCAGGGTGACTTTGGGTTGAAGTTGCAGCGATCTATGTATCGGATCGACCGACACGGGTTGGGGGGGGTGAGCCTGTGCCCGCCCGATTGGGTGTCATGTTCGGGCGGGCACAGGAGTCCTTATTCTGAGGCGGGTTTTCGTCGTAGACGCCGCCATAACATCCAGGCGCAGAAGATAGTCGCCGGGAGCGGTAACAATGCTAGAGGTGCACCGCTCAGTATCAGCGTCAGGGTGAGTGCGGCCTGCACTATCACGAGTACCAGTGGCAGCGTCTGCGCACGGCCGATGCTGGCCCGGCACGCCATCAGGGCCTCGACGAACTCCGTGCGAGTCAGCAGCGTCTGCTCGGGGTCGTCACTGATGGGGCTGTCCAGTGCAGCGTTTCCGGTGGCCTCCAGGGCGCCGGCGAACTGCGGTGTGCTGGACAGCGCGTCCCATGCGCGCCTCATGAGCCTCTGGTGGGCGTGGCTCCCCCGCCTGAAGCAGGTCCCCTGCCAGTAGAGGATCCCGGTGAGGCGCCAGTCAGGCGCGGCGATGGTCGCGCTTCGAGCGGTAGCTGCCGGCATTGCACACACGCGCTCCTGCTGGGGCACGGACCTCCACCGCATCGCCTGAAGCAGGCTCTCCATCGACGCGCAGCGCACCCCGTCGAGAACGAACGAGTGCGGAGCCTGCGGGGTCAGTGCGCCGGCCGGCCACGAGGCGCCGGGGCGGATGCAGATGAACGGCGCCGTCACTCTCGCCCCCCGATCTGCTGGGCATCATTGCCGCCGTGGCCACGGCGGGATCGCTCCAGGTGGTCAGCGGCCTCCGAGCAGACAGCTGCTCGCTCTGCCACCTGGATGTAGGTGCGTTTGAGCTCCTGCGCGCTCTCGATGAGCTCATCGAGGTGGTCCCTTAACGAGGCCACCGTGCTGGTGTCCAGGCCGGAGAGGATCACGAGGCTCCGCTCCAGGAGGTGACTGTGGGAGGGCTGGCTGCTGACCGCTGCGGCGTCCTCCAGGGAGAGCATCATCCTGGTGGGCGGTGGGCCGATCTGCGTCGCGGCGTTCCGGAGCCTGGCCGCTGACTTGGCCAGCTGGTGGTGCAGCTCGCCCAGACGGTTCACTGCGCCGCGGAGCTCGTCCTCCGCCTCCGTGGCTCGTCCTTTAGTGACGGAGTGTTCAAGCAGCGACGTCATTGCGTCCTCCTTGGGCGTCCAGGAGGGCCTCGGCCACGGTGGCGAGCGTAGCCACCTGCGAGGCGGCGGTGGCGAGCCGGTCGGCTTCGCGGCGGATGGTGTCCAGCTGCGCGCCGAGCTGGACGTCTCGCTCCCATCCACCCTCTGACTCTTGTGCGGACCTCAGGGTGCACAGGTGGCCGAGGAGCTGGCCATAGGCGGCATCCTCCTCGGCAGCAGCAGTGAACAAGGCTTTGACGGCATCCTCTGCCGTAGTCGGGGTGGACATAACACGGTCCCTTTCCTGAGGGGTGGCGGCAGGCCGACGCCTGCCGGGCTGACCCCCTAATAATAGACCTACATAACATGAAGAGCAAGCCGCCCATGAGCGATGTTTACATGTTGACATGTAAACATTTGTGGCAGTAATTCGTTGGTATATCAATGGTGCTGCACGACAGACAGTGTTGTATCTAATGACGACATGGAGGGTTGCAAAGGGTGAGGTTGAGGCTAGTCAAGCAATCCTGCGAGCGCCTATTATAGATACACATTATCGGCAGTGAGGTTGGTGCCGAGGTGGTGGGGCGTCCTTTAGTGGCGAGAGACGAATGCCGGCGGCGCGCCAGAGGGAGGGTCACTGCGCCGCGGCCACCCATGTGCTCCGGTGAGCACGTTGTTAACATGTAAACATGCTAACAATCACTGTGGGTGAGCCTTGTGATTGCAGTGAAAACCGGTGAGATGGGCGTGGGACTTCAGTGTGCAGGGGAGGAGTGGGGCGCTCGTTCCGGCCGTGCGGATTAGAGGCCGAGACGGCGCACCGCCAGCGCGCGCTCAACGATCAGCTCGAGAGCCTCCTGACGTGTGGCGCGCACGTCGTAGCTGCGCGTTTTGGCGACTAGTGCAGACCAACGCCCCTTTAGGGGCGCGACGGTGCCGACGTAGGTACCGTTGAGGAGGACATCTCGCCCTCGTCTGGCGTTGATGGGGAGCAGATCGACGTCAATGGCTTCACCGTCACGAGGTGACACCGTCTCGGTGATCGGGGCACGTCGAGTCCAGGCGGGGCGGTGGACATGGCTGGGCTTGGGTGGCATGCGGGGGACGTAGCCCATCCACTGGGCCTCTCGGTCGCCTGGCAGCCGCCTAACAGCGAGGACCGCGCGCCGCCTGTACGTGATACGCCCGACGAGGGAGAGAACCTGCCAAGCGCTAGTGACGAAGCCGCCTATCGTCGGCAGGAGGACACCGTGCTCGTCGATGAGACGGTCAACGTCGTGGTCCGCGATCTCGAGGAACCCGGCCAGCTCCACACCGGCGCCGAGGTGGATGTCGGGGCGCCGGAAGCTCTCGGCCCCGACGAGGGCCGGCCACTTGCTGAGGATGAACCCCCCGGGGCCGTTGATGTCGTCGGTGACCGGGCACGCGATAGCCAGCTCGCCCTGAGGGGACTCAGAGGCCCTGGTGTAGGTCAGGCGCCGGCGCCGGGCGGCCAGCAACCGCACGTCAGCCAGATCGACTCCCGAGCTCAAAGGATGGCGCCCCTGACGCCGCTCAGGGATACCAGTGCGCACCAGCTTCAGGTCAATCATGTCCCGCAGGGACCTCTTGGTCAGAAGGCGCCGGTTGGTGAGGAAGCTCGCCAGCATGGCCTTGGCCGCGTGCCTGACAAGATCGTCACCGGCCAGCACCGCTTGGACGTCGTCGAGGCCAACAGCACCATCTCGCTGCGCCGCCATGGCGCGCAGCCCCTGAGCCGCTGCACCTAGAGTGCCCCGCCTGGATCCCGCGGCCTGCCGCACCTCCTGCCAGGTCACCTCACTGCCGCGCTCGCGGGCGCTCCTCAAGATGTCGGACAGCTGCTGAGTGTCCTGGGGCCATGCGTTGGCTGCGCGCCGCACGGCCACCTTCCAGGAGGCGGCCGTGGCGGGGCGGGCGCCCTCGAAGTCGTCCACCGCGGCGATCAGCCCCTCAACCAAGGCGGGGGACCACCGGCCGTCCGTCCCTAGGACTGCTGGGGTGCTGTCGGCGATGTCCTGGAGGGTGCCGGAGATGGGGCGGATGTCGATGTGGTCCTCACCCAGCCGACGACGAGCCTCGTCCTGACTGAGAAACACGCTGCCGGCAGGCACCTCGTCGTCGGCGTCCCGGACGACGATCTTCACCATCCGCTTCTCCTCTCCTCGCTGACCGAAATATATGTGTCTAAAAATGCTACACGCTCGAGCTAGTCTCTCTCAACTCGCACATATACGTCGCCGTCAACACTCAGCAGGTGCGTGCGACGGCACTGTCCATGACGTCCACAGACCAGCACGCCTCCGTCAGGAGCCTGCCGCACGTCCCCCTTCATCTGACGCAAGGTCCCCAGCAGCACCCTCCTGTCCTCACCGTCAGGCACGACGACGTCCGCCACCCAGTGGTCAGTGACCTCCAGGCTGGTCTCCAGACGACCGTCATCAAGGCGCCTCGACACGCCTCTGCCGTCGGACGCAGGCACCTCCGTCTCCCACACACGACCCGAATCGCCCACGAATACCCACCGGCCCTCATCGGCACGAACCAGCCGCACGTCCTGCCCGTCCACCTGCGCCCGCTGATCGACAGCGCTCCGCGCCGTCAACATCGTCGTCCGGACCTGCACCGCACGGTGGACGAGCGGATAAGCACCGAGCACCACCGCGACAGCGAGGACGCCGCCCACGACGCGCCGCCTGGACGGCCTCCTGCTCACGCAGACAGCAATCACCACCACCAGCACCAGCACCGCGAGCGCGACGGCTGGCTCTGCTAGGGATGGCAGGGTTCCTTGTCTCCATGACACGACCAGTTCCATGGTGTGGCCTCGCTTTCGTCGGGGGGTTGCGTGGGGTGGTCCCCTTTTTTGTCGCGGCGCTGCGGTCGTCGCCCTGTGGCGTTCCGGTGGGTGTCCGCGAGCGCGTGCTGTGCGGGGGTGTCGTTGGGGTGGGTTGCCTGCTTGGGGTGGTGGTTTCGACACCCCTAATGTAGTGTAGCGCTACACTACAACGCAAGTGGAGGAGTACCTCATGCCCACCGCCTACACCCTCGATGCCTTCTCTCTCGAAAACCTCAGCAACCTCACCGAGCTCGCCACCCAGGCCGCCGCCGAGCAGGTCGCGATCTGCGACAAGGCAGAAGCCCTCGGCTGGGACTACATCGGCCGAGACAGCGACCGCTCAACCACCGTCACCATCAAACAGAAGAAGTGCGTGTTCATTGCGACAGTGACAGTCGGAGGCTTCACCGACAGCGGCCACTACCAGTTCCTCACTCCCGAGGATCTGGCCGAGCTCGCCGCCGCCGGTACCGACACGACCCACTACCACTCCTTCACCCCGCAGGAGGCAGCCGTGATGGGCGCCCGCTCCGCACTGCGCCACCCCGCAGCCCTCGCCGCATGGTTCCTCAGGATCCACAAGGCCCACTAGCCACCCCAGAACACCCCACCCCGCCAGCAAGGAGCCCCACAGTGGACAGCAACGACCTAGCGTTCCTGTACATCGACGGACGCGAAACCGCCTCCCTAGAACGATCCCCCCACAAGAGGCAATGGTTCGCCCGCAAGTCAACCTGGACAGCAGCACCCACCCCTACGCCGCCAGCCGACCAGGCCGCACGCGCAGCCCAAGCCATCGCCTGGGCCCCAACCCAAGCCTCCCTCGTCGAAGAAGTACTCCACCGCCAGTCACAGACGCACCCTATGCGCCTCACCCACGACGAGATCCTCACCGCCCTCGGCAGCAAGGCAACCACCATCAACCCCAAGCACCTCAAAGACGTCCTCGAACGCCTCAACCAGGCATGGTCCGCCATCCGCCAAGCCAAGCTCGGCCCCGGCCCCACCATCACCACACCCGAAGAGAAGCACACCATCGACACCCTCCACGCCGCCGCCACCAGCTACATCCTCAACGAGACAGACATCCACCAAGTCATCGAGGCACGCCAACGCACAGCCACCCAAGCCCACAACGCCCACCTACACCTCCAGGGCCTCGCCTTCGCCGTCGTCGCAACAGGCGACATGACCCCCAGCAGCTTCGCCAACCTCGCCGGCGTCGCCCGCACCACCCCCACCCGCCAATGGGGAGTACGCCCATAACCCCTACCAAGACCACCAATGCGCTCGCGGGTATCTCTGCGCTTCCTGGCTCTCGCGGTCGTCCTTTTGTGGAATGAGTCGGAGGGGTCTGTTGGTGGAGTGGCGCCGGCGTTTCGCTGTGGCTTGCATGGGTGGAACGGGGTTGCAGCTGGAGTGATCGGCTTGATGCCCCCAAAGGACAGACGGCAAGAGAAACCTTGACGCTCACACACTCGGTGTAATAAAATTATTACACCGGGAGCCGGGGAGGCTGGCCCCCACCCTCATCAAGGAGGACACATCATGAGCGCCAAACAACTCCAAGCGGGGTTCGAGCTCCACCTCTATGGTCCAGGTTTCTGCTACCTGGTTCAGGCCGGACGAGCCGTCCGGGCCATCGCTTAGGGTGCCAGTCCTGCCGAGGCTGCCAACGATGCCGTCGAAAGGGAGATCGTCGAGTCAGTCGACATCGAGGCGATCGCCGACGATCGCCTCATCACAACCGAGTCCGGTACGCGTCACCGACTCCTCTGTGACCCCGACACATCTCTCTGGGATGCAGCCGCCCGACACTCTCACTGAAAAACATCCACGCGACTCGAGGAGAATGAAATGAACTACCTTACCCCGCTTACTGCTCACGTTGATGAGCGTGCCAAAGGCGCCTTGGATGCCCTGCGTGCCGCCGGCCGCGAGGCTGCCCTCATCTCAGATGGGATCTGGGCGCTGGCTGACCGGCCAGCCGAGGATGTTCGCACCACCATTGTGCGCACCAGCCCCGCCGAGATCGTCCTAGTGGCTGCCAGTGAACACGGCTACCAGGATGGTAGTCAGAAGGTGGAGCTTCAGCTCCCCCTCTCCGAGGATGCTGCGACCAGGGACGAGAACGGGTACCGACTCCCTGAGCCGTCCCTTTTCGTGTCCGAGCACGACGGCGAGAACCTGCGCCAGTACCAGGTCGCCCGCCCTCTGGCTGTATGGGCTATGCGCGCAGTTGCCCACCACATCGGTGAGTACGAGGCCTGCATGGCCGGGCTCGTCGACTCGTTCGACGTCGACTACCACGTCGAGGGCGACCTGCGTGACGCCCTCGACGATGACCACGGACTCTTCGTCGGCCTGGGGCTGTACGCCCTGGCCAAGGACATTACCCGTGCTACGCAGGTGCGGGAACGCTTCGCGCCCGCACCCAAGGGCAAGCCTCTCCTCCTCGGCCGGGACCGGCCGTGGTCCCCAGCCGAGTACACGATCCCCGACGGCAAGGTCGTCGAGGACGTCCTCAACGTTCCCATCGACGCCGTGTTCACGGCCGTCTGGGACAATGTCGGGGGCGACGACATTGTTGACGGATCCGAAGGGCGGGGAGTGTCCCCGTACCTCCGATTCCTGCACACCGCCCACGCCGAGGCAAGCGGTGACATCTCCACTGCGGCGCCGGACACGGACCGTCGCCGCACAACGACCTCCATCTGGCGCCCGTGGGCACCCACCAGGGTTGAAGACCGCGCGCTATACGCCGCGCGGTACGTTATCCACACCGGCGACGGGCCTAATCTGCGCGAGCTCGGCGGAAGCCGAAACCAGTGGGGCGCTATTAGCGTCAGTAAGACGGCAGGTGGGCGCTACCGCAGCAACTCAGTCGTCATCCCGAAACTGACTGACGGCGGCTACGCCGGCCCCTTGCCCGGCAACCCTCGTCGTCGACTGCGCTGGGATGATGATGAGGACGGCACCACTGCCGTCTTCACCGCGCTCGTCGACGGTAAGTGGGTCGACGGCGACAGCGTCCGCATCGCCGATACCGCTGACCCCGCCGACGTCGATCAGGTGATTAACGCCCTCCTGGTCAAGGCTGGCCTGTGCTGGGCTGACATCGACACCGAGCCCGAGGACCAGGACGAGGAGGATCAGGCTGACGAGGGGGCCGAGCCCACGAAGTACTTCAACGAGGAGGGCGAAGAGATCCCTGAGTGGGAGGCCCAGCTCCTCGCCCAGACCGAGGACGAGTAACCAACCAGAGGTTGCAGGCCAGTTGACCGGGGCATCATGGGCCGGGCGCGGCGCCGACGGCTCCTCGAGCAGAGCGAGCAGACAGACAAGACAACCTTTGGAGGGGTGGGCCCCGCCCTTCCAGGCGACTAGGAGTAGCGCATTATGAGCATGACCGCCCAGACTCTAGTGGAGACGGCCGTTGGGAAGGCCCGTCGCGGCACCGACGTCATCGTCGAGGACCTGGCGCCGAACTGCACCAGGATTACTGCCAAGCCCATCGGCCACGTGCTGGTCGTCTATACGACAGCCAGTGGGTTCCCGATGCTGGACAGCGTGGGATGGCAGGTGACCCTGCCAGAGGCACAGGCCACGCAACTGGTGACGGCATGGATTGACGGCGCTGCGCTGCCTGTCAAGGCTGAGACGGTTGAGAAAGATGAGGCCGCATTACCTACCCCTGAGGTCCAGGAGCTGTTTGACATGCTCTTCCGGGCTGCGTTCGACGCTACCGCACGCTGGGCGGCAGCCGATAACTGGCCCGTCGGCTCGGGTAATGACCGTGAGTGGACCCTGACTGGCCCCTGGGAGGCGCGCCTGACGTTCACGGCCCGCACCGACGAGACAGGCCAGTTGACCGGGGCATCATGGGCCGGGCGCGGCGCCGACGGCGTCTCCATCTGCAACCATGGCGGCGTCGAGGTCGCTATCGCAGCAGCGCGCAGCTGGGCCGCAGGTCTCGACGAGCTGCCCGTCCTGACCCCCGCAGGGCTGAAAGCGCGCCGTCAGGCGCTTGGCTTATCCCAGGCCGACCTTGCCGTCGTCGTCGGTGCATCCCAGGCCGCCGTCGCCCAGTGGGAGTCCGGTGGCAGGGCTCCGCGCGACCCCGCCCAGGTCTCCACGGCCCTGACCAAAGTCGAGGACCAGGTTAGCGACATCACCCAACAGCTCATTCAGGTCGCTAAGGCCCGCGCTGACAACGATTACGCGAATGTGGCCTTCCTGATCACCCCGGCCAGCAACACGATCGATAGTGGCGATCTACTGCCGGCGTTGCACCGCACAGCCACCGGCCGCGCCTTCGACCAACTACGCCGAGACGGCTACCACCCCATCATCCTGGAAGCCCAACGGGTAGCTCTCCCGCCAAAGAAAAACTGAACACGTCGCACAAGGGGTCGGAGAAGCCAACCCCACCCTCACACCAGGAGGACCACCATGACCAGCATCGAACAGCGGATCCTCGACACCGTCGCCACCTGCACCAGCAACCCTGTCTGGCAGCGGTGCGCCGAGCCTGGCTACCCCTACGTCGTAGCCGACATACCTCAGACCATCCGCGTCTACGCCAACCGCCACGACGGATACGTCATCATCCTCGACACCGACGACGACGGCTGCTTCAGCACAACCGAGGACTTCACCGGCACCAGCAGACAGAGCATCACGACAGCCATCCGTCACGGCCGCGAGCGCCTCGATGCAGTACGTACGCGCCGGGCCTTCTACCGCGACGAGCGGCGAGTCCTCAGCTCAATAGCCGCGGCACTGGCGCACCAGGGCCTGCAAACGACACGTACGGCGGAGGGCCTTCAGGTTGGGGAGCTGAGCGTGTCGTGCATTGAGGAGCTCACCCAGGACGGGGCCCCTACGGGGCGCGCCCTGTGGCTAGTGACTGGCGCCGCGCTCGCGGCCGTGACGGATGGCACCTGCCCGCAGGACGCCGCAACCCTCATTGCCCGCGTCGCCGGCCTAGAGCCCACTCTCAGCCACTAACCATCACCCAGGAACAGAAAGGAAAACACCATGAATCGATACCTCGATCACCTCAATCAGACCGTCGATGAGCTAGCGATCAATGAGCTGTTCGGTGCTGTGGCCGTCACAGAGGAAGGCGGCCGTGTGGCGAAGGGCCTGCGAGCACTAGCCAGCAGCCGCGGCAGCAACGCGGTGCGTACCGCCATCGTGCGCACAAGCCCTACCACGGTCGTGCTCGTAGCTGCCACTGAAGGCGGCCAGCCCGGTAGCAGGAGTGCCGAGCTTCAGATCCCACTCGCTGCTAACGGGCGGAACGGATGGAACAGCCCAACGATCTTCGTCAGAGGAGACGACGACAAGCTGCACTCCTACGGCCCGGGCTGGACCTTGGCCACCTGGACCATGCGGCAGGTGGCCTGCCACCTCGGCGAGGCTGAATCCCACCGCCGAGGAGACAGCGCCAGCACCGAGACTGCCTGGCGTCTCCCCGGAGGTAACCCCTTGTTCGAGGGGCTCGGCCTAAGGCTGATGAGCCGGCTCCTAAGGAGACCAGGTAACCCCTTGTTCGAGGGGCTCAGCCTTCACCTCCTGGAACAGCAGATCACCCAGGCCACCCAGCCCAGGCAGAGATTCGCTCCAGCCCCTACCAGCGAGCCCCTACTCCTCAACCGAGATGAGGCGTGGTCCCCAGACGAGTACACCGTCCCCGCGGGATGGACCGTGGAGGACATTCGCGATGTCCCTATAGGCAAGGCCTTCACCGCCGTGTGGGTGAGTGGAGATCCTCTTCGGGGGGTCTCCCCAACGCTTCTCCGGCATAAAGGAGAAATCCACCGACTCATTGAGCATTCCGACGGTAGCTACGGGCTCATGAGCTGGGAAGATGTGACGTCGGTGTCCTACGCCGACAGATTCGTCCTGCACGAGACGGCACCCAGACATAAGATCGACGGCCCCGGCTACGCTGGCCCCCTACCCGGCGAGCCCCACCGACGCCTGCGCTGGGACTACGACGACACCGCCGTCACCATCATCATCAGCACCCTCATCGACGGCGAATGGGTCAACGGCAACAGCGTACGCATCGACGACACCGACGACGCCGACACCTACCAGGTGATCGACAAGCTCCTAGAGACGGCCGGCCTGTGCTGGGCCGACATCGAAGACGACCCACAGGAAACCAAGCTCCTCAGGGCCATCGAGACCAGCTAGATAACCACCAGGGGGGGCAGACCAAGTCGGTCTGCCCCCCTGAACGTGCCGAAAGCACGACACCTTGGACAACGCGCGTCGCGCTCGCGCTCGCGGGCGCTCTGCTTCTTCGTCGTCCTTTTGTGTACGTCGGTGCTCGCGAAGCGGTGCAGCCACCCATCTCGGGGGTGATGTCCTCGTTGTTCACCCCCAGGGTAGGTGGCTGCCTGGAGCTGACTGCACCCAGGGGTCCACGCAACCCCTTGACACCCCCGCACCCTACGCAATATAATTATTGCATTGGGAGCCGGAGAAGCCGGCACCCACCCTCAACCCAAGGAGGAGCACCATGAGCAACTGGCTCACCCCCATCACCCGCACCTTCGACAGCGCCATCGTCGACGAGCTGTTCACTGCCCTCACCGCGGTCGGTGAGGGGAAGCGCGTAGCAGCAGGGCTGACCGCGCTGGCTGAGCGCCACGCCGACAACACGTGCACTGACGTGGTGCGCGTCAACCCGTGGACCATCATTCTTGTCATCTCCAGTCGAGGCGGCTGCTGGAGTGGCCGTGAGGTCGAGCTCCAGATACCTCTCACCACGGAGGAGTCCGGCGCCCGCCGGGATCGGCGCCGGCGGGCGCCCACGCTTTGGGTCAGCGGCAGCGACAACGAGCTCCACCACTACGTCGTACCCAGAACGCTGGCCTACTGGGCAGCGCGACGGGCCATCGAGAATATAGGCGCTCTGCGCGCTTGCGAGGACGGCATCGTGCCGTCATACGACATCAGCGGCTACATCGAGCCGTCCACGCGGGACATGCCTGATATGCCCGCTGACTCCAGCCTGTTCCTGGGGCTGGGGCTCTACACCCTGGCCCAGCAGATCGAGGAGGCAACCCGCCCCTGGGAGCGGTTCGCCCCCGCCCCGCAGGACGAGCCGCTCGTCCTGCGCCGCGAACACCCGTGGTCGGCCGCCGACTACGAGACCCCGGCCGGCCGGGACGTCGAGGACGTCCTCGACGTCCCCGCCAACGCGATTTTCACCGCTGTCTTCGACAATCCCGACGGCATTGGCCGCGGAGTGAGCCCTCTTATGGGAATCACTCATGAGACCACCGGGTCAGCCCCGGTGATCATCCTTCCGTCGGGGTGGTACAGCCCCCTCAAGAACGAGTGGGCGTACAGCGCCCTGCGTGCCGATCGCTATGTCATCTGCGAGGAGGCAGGCAAGACCCTGCGGGAGCTTGGCGCCAAGGTGCGCATGAGCACGCTCGACGTCCCGACCGGCGTTGAGGCCCCTAGCGACGACGTCGAGCCCGCCGAGGGTCCCGCCTACATCGGCCCCCTGCCCGGAGAGCCCCACCGACGCATCCGCTGGGACGACACCGATGACGGCGTCACCATCGTCCTGACCATCCAGGGCGAGGACGGCGAGTGGGCCGACCTCGACTCCGTCCAGGTCCTTGACACCGCCGAGGACGGTGTCGTTGAGCAGGTGGAGGATGAGCTGCTCAAACAGCATGGCCTGTGCTGGGCTGACCTCGATAACGCCCGCGACACAGAGCCCACCGAGGAGGACGACCCCACTGAGGTGCGCGTGGAGCCCAGGTATTTCAACGCCGACGGCGAAGAGATCCCGGAGTGGGAGGCCCAGCTCCTCGATCTGACTGAGGAGGAGACGGGCGAGTAGCCGCCCACAGAGGTTGGAGGGGGCAGGACACACGCCCTGCCCCCTCCAACCCTCACTATGACCAGTTACTAGCGCTAAGGAGTGCATCAAAATGTCTATGACTGCTCATACCCTGGCCACCGTGGCCGTGGCTAAGGCCCGCCGTGACGACATCGTTGTTGAGGCCCTGACGCCCACCAGTGCCCGCGTCACCGTCAATGACGATGCCGGTGCCCGGGAGCTGATCGTGTACGGCACAGCCGACGGGTTCCCGCTCCTGGTTGACGGGTGCCGGCAGGTGACCCTGCCTGATGCCGAGGCCGTGCAAGCCGCCACCGCATGGGTCGACGGCGCTGAGCTGCCCGCCGAAGCCGATGAGGGCGCGGACGCCTCGGTGGAGGCCGAAGGGGAACGCCTCTTCAACACGATTTTCCGGGCTGCGGCCGAAGCCACCGCACCTGGAGCTGCGGCCGACGACTGGCCCGTCGAAAGTGGCAATGGCCAGCAGTCGATCCTGGGGGGCCCCTGGGGAGCGAACCTGACCTTCATTGCCCGCACTGACGAGACCGGCCGGCTGACGGGGGTGTCGTGGAGCGGGCGGGGTGCTGATGGTGCCTCCATCCACAACCACGGCGGCCTCGAGGCCGCCATCGCGGTGGCGCGCAGCTGGGCTGCTGGCCTCGATGAGCTGCCCG
>ERZ773056.284-NODE-284-length-26553-cov-6.287154_pt1 | contig 26553 bp, 23 predicted proteins | sample MGYA00580857_ERZ773056 | MGnify/ENA primary metagenome ERZ773056 (study PRJEB29015, sample SAMEA2737996) | human oral metagenome | biome: human oral; feature: human-associated habitat; material: dental | place: China | collected 2114 ... | reverse complement strand
TAAAATTTTAAAAAAAGACTGTCTCAAAAAAATTAAAAAATAATGTAAAAAACTATATTTTTGAATTATTTAAAATTTTTCAATATAAAACAGGAAATAAATTTAGGAAAAGTCATTTGTTCGAGACTTCAGGCAAGTTTTTGACTTTTCCTTAATGAATGACTGTTTAATATAAGTAAAATTTTAGTAAATGAAGAAATATAGTTTTTATCTATTATATTTATATTTTTAGTATTTTGAGACAGCCTTTTTTATTTTGATATTTTTTATTCTCTATTTTACTTCACTTTCTTTTATTGATTTTACATTTAAAGTTCTTCCATCAGAAGATACTGGTATTTTAATACTTCCATCTTTTAATTTTTCTGCAAGCTTTGGTAATAAAGGATTATTGAAGTTATATTTTACTATTTCCCAGTTATTATCAAGCTGAGGAGTTACTTTTCCACCTTTTTCTTCAGTAATGTACTTTATAATAAGATCTCTCATTCTTCCACCATCTTGCAATTCATCATAAGAATCGTAATATTTGTCTGCATCAGTTACCAGTTTTAAATTAGACAGTGTCCCAAATCTATAATTATTTATGGCTAATTTATATGTTGCCTTAGGATCAATAGGTTTTCCTTTTATTGTAGGATTTACAATTCTCTGTCCTGTAGGTTTTGTAGGATCTACCTTATAATTAACTCCTGCAAACATATCGAAATTATATCCTCTTATATTTTCATTAAAGCTTATTGTCAAATCTCCTGGTTGCAGTTGATTATAAAAACTGTAAGACCATTCCATATATTTAAGAAGATTTTCTCCTGTAATATTTACACCTATCAACGTATTTGTGTATTTATAAATAAATGCCACATCTTTTCTTTTGAAAGGCCCTTTTACTAAATTTGAATCAAAATTAAATAGTGCCGCTGCTGAAACATCTGCTTTTGCATAATGCTTCTGTACTGCATTTATAAGCTGTATTACAGGTGTTTCTTTTAATGTAGCTGTTGGCATTGAAGTTATTTTTGAATCACCTGTTATAAAGTCAGGTCTTTCAATAAATGTTTTTGTGACTTCTCCCACAATTTCATTAGAATATTCCTTGGATTTTTTATCTACATATGCATATTTTTCAGTTATTTCTTTATCTTCTGGGACATCTTTAGTAGAGATATTTTCAGTTGTCACAGTTTTTTTCTTTGTTTTTGTATCATAAGTTACAACACCTTTTGCCACATAAACTCCATAAGCTCTAGGTTCTATTGTTTTAACACCATCTACTTCTGTATTATATACAGCATGCTCATGTCCGGCAAAAATTATGTCAAACTGAGGAAATTTTTTTGCTAATTCCGGTATTCCAAGTCCACCTTTTTCATCTTCCCTTCCTAAGTGAAAAGACCCTATAAGAATATCATATTTCCCTTCCAGTTCTTTCAAAGTAGCTTTTAATGCCTCTTCAGGCCCTAAAAACTCAAGTCCTTCAAAATGCTCAGGAGTTGAAGCTTCCCATATAGGTATATGAGGCACCAGATATCCGACAATCGCAACTCTTACTCCATCTACCTTCTTAATTACATAAGGTTTCACAAAAGGTTTATTGTCACTTTTCTTAATTACATTTGATGCAAGTACTGCTCCTTTAAAAGCTTTTATATTTCTTTCAAGAAAAGCTTTTTCAAAATTAAACTCATGATTTCCTAATACGAAAACATCATATTTTAAATCATTCAACGTTCTCATTAACGGATGAACGAATAGGTTCATCATTAAATAATTCAGCACTGTTATCCTGCAGCAAATCTCCGTTGTCTATTACAATTACATTTTTATTTTCCTTTCTCTGCTGCTTAAGAATAGTTGCAACTCTTGTTAATCCGTTATTGTCTTTCTGTTCATCTATTGCATAATCATAGGAAAAAAGTCTTCCATGTATATCTGATGTTTCCAGAAATACTATTTTTACTTCCTTTCCAAATATTACAAATGTTAAAAGTAAAAATACGCTCCATAACCATTTTTTCATTTCTGATCACTTCCTTCTATATATTAAATTTATTGTTACTAAAAATATTTAAATAAATTAATCCTAATATATTATATCCTCTGTAGGATATATATCATTTTCTTCAAACCATTTTCTTATATCATTTTCATAGCTATCTTCTTTTAAAAAAAAGTTATTATTATAAAAAGAATAGAATTCCAATTCTCGTAAATCAAGAACATCCTTTACAATCATGTATCTATTCTTTGAATCAGGAAAATATATGTACATTCTATAATTATAGTTTTTAGGAGCGAAATCATAATCCCTGTCACTTAAGTTAAGAGGTAAAATTTTTTTTACATCCTCTTCAAATTTATCAATATACTCAAACAGTACTTCATATGTTACCTGCTTTTTTTCTTTTTCATTATAAATCAATCCAATTTCAAGATTTTCAGAATACCCATCCTTATTTAACATTTGATAAATCATCTTGTCGTTTTCCAAATCACAGTAAATTTTATTTCCCATTTTTTTACTTTCTATCAATTCTATCATTTTCTTTTCATAGTAAGTAGGCTTGTCAGAAATCCATTTACATGTTTCTGAAAAATTAATTCCACATACTACCAAACCTAAGAAAAATACTATTTTTTTCATAACCTGTCTCCTTCGATGTTTTTTCCTTTAAAAATAATTAAAACTGATCATAGCTGTTGCTCTTCCTGATTTTTTCCCTTCCCTTCTATGGGAATAAAACTTTTCATTCCACGTATCTTCCTGTGAAATTACCAGATTTTCTTCCTTTATTCCTAATTTTAATGCCATTATTCTGTTAAAAGTTATATTATCAAAATGGTATTTTCCTGTTTTTTCATTAATTTTAAAAGATTGTTTTACTAGTTCACTTTCTTTTCCAAATTTTTCAGCAAAATTTTCATAAAAATCATTACCTACTTCATAATTTTTCTGCTGTATTCCTATTCCTAAACCCATCAGAACATTTTCAGGTTTTGTTCCAAACGCTTCTTTCATTGCCTCAAGACCGTTTTTCATTATTTCCTTAAAACTTCCTGGCCATCCAGAATGCCATACACCAATTGCTTTGTTTTCTTTATCATATACAAATATTGGCAGACAATCAGCATAAAATGTAAATAGTGCAACGTCTTTCCTGTCTGTTACAAAACCGTCTATTTCCCTATAGATATACTCCTCTGTATTTTTATCTATAATCTGAACATTATTTGTATGTGTCTGAAAGGACATTACAGGTATTCTCGCCCTAAGATTTAGCTCTTCTAACAGTTTATTTCTGTTCTTTTCCTGCGTTCCCTCTTCCTGACCTTCCATTCCACAGTAGTCTGACATGTTTCCAGCATCTTTTTTACTGTAGACAGCTTTTATTCCATAATTTTCAAACTCTTCAATATAAAAATAATTTTCCTTTTCTTTAAACATATCAACCACCACGATTTCCAAAATAATCTGTTAAATCCAGTAACAGACTGTTACTATCAAAATTTTCAATTATTATTTCTTTTGCCTGAATAATATAATCCTTTAATATTTCTTTAGATTTTTCCAGTCCAAACAGACTTGGATAAGTTGTTTTTTCATTTTTTTCATCATTTGATTCTTTTCCTGTTTCGGAGAAATTTCCTTCGATATCTAAAATATCATCCTTTATTTGAAATGCAATTCCTATAAGTTTTGAATACTGTATTAATTTTTCCTTTTTATCTTCTTCTATGTCAAGTGCTATTAAAGGAAGTTCAATAGCGGCTGTTATTAGTTTTCCTGTCTTATGGGCATGGATATATTTCAACGTTTCAAATGAAACCTTTACATGCTCAGATTTCATATCTGCAAACTGACCACCTGCCATACCATAAAAGCCTGAATATTCTGACAACTTTGTTATAATCTTCACTTTATTTGAATCAGATATAGCAGGAGAAGTGGCAACTATGTTAAAAGCTTCAGTAAGCAGCACATCCCCCACCAGAATTCCTTCAGCTTCACCATATTTTACATGAGTTGTAAGCTTTCCCCTTCTATACATATCATTGTCCATAGCAGGAAGATCATCATGAACAAGAGAATAACAGTGAATAAATTCCAGTGCACACGCAATATCTTCTATATTTTCATAATTTCTTTCAAATAGATCACACATCATGTACATCAATATAGGACGCAATCTTTTTCCACCATTCATGACCGCATATTTCATTGCTTCTGAATATAGTTCCAGCTTTTGGTATCTATCCAATATTTTCTGAAGATTTTTTTCAACAAGTTCTTTTTTCTCAGCTAAATATGACTTTAACATTATTCTACCTCTTCAGTTTCAAGTTTTCCATTCTTTTCAAGAACTTTTAATACTTTTCCTTCTCCTACTTCTAATAATTTTTCTGAATCCTTTATAAGCTTGATTGCTTTTTCATATTCAGCAATCGAGTCATCAAGAGATAATTCTTCATTCTCAAATTTTTCCAAAATTTTATCAATTTCAGAAATATTTTCCTCATAAGTCTGTTTTTTCGCAGCCATTTTTAACCTCCGTTTTCAATTTTTTTTATCAGTTTTAGTTGATAAATGTTTTCCAAAATAGCATATATAAATTTTTGAGTTTTCTTCATGAAAATACAACCTATATCCTGAAGAAAAATTTTTTATATGTGTATAGACATATTTAAAAGTACCATCATCAAACTTAAATTTTCTCTCATCATTCATTTTTTTATTATTTCTTACACTTTTCGATTCATTGGAAATCGTATAATCTTCTATATATTTTATTTGACATTCCAAATCGTAAATTATTGTCATAAAATCTCTATATTGTGTACTATTTTTCATAAATTCCAATTCTTTTTCAACTTCTTTATTAACAATAACTTTTGAAAATATATTTTTATAATTTTTATAATTATTAGCAATATTATTTATCATTTCTAATCTTTTTCCAGCTAAAAAATCTTTTATATTCTGATTATAAAAATGGGCTTCTTTACTAATATTGTCTATTTCGACTTCTTCTTTTATTTCTTTTGCTCCAATTAAGCTTGTTTTTAAAAGCTTTAATTTATTATTTTCCCATTTTTTATTTGTTAGAAAACTTAATGTTAAAGTTCCAAAAATATGAGCATATCCTAGTTCTCTATTTTCTTCATTTTCATAACAATACTCTAAAAGTCCGTAATCATCTTTTTCATTTTCTGATATTGGATTTATCACTGTCATTAATTTATTTGATAAAAATGATATCAATTTAGATTTCAAATCTCTATTTTCTATTTGCTTTATAACTTTTTGAATATTTAAATTAGAATAAATTGTTAAATTACTAAAATCCGCGTTTGTCCTAATTTCTATATAATATTTTTTTGTAGACAATAATGTTAATATTTTAAAAAATTCTAATATTTCCTTTTCAAAATCATATTTATTTCTAAAAGGCAAAGACTTACTATTTAAAATAACAAAATTTACCATAGTAACTTCTCCAATTGTAAATCCCATTCATCGAAGAAGCCTTTTGGCCATTTTTCGATTTTTCCTTCTGAATTAACTTTTATATTTTCTATTATAATATCATTATTTTCTTCATCCTTATTAAAAAAATAAATTTGACTACTATCAGAAGATATAATTTTTTCTTTTATTGCCACTCTAACTGCATTTAAAAAATGATCAGAATGAGTTTCTAAAATTAATTGAACACCTTCTGAAGCAACTTTACAACATAATTTAGCAATCTCTGATTGAGCTGCTGGATGTAAATGTGTTTCAGGATTTTCTATTATAATTATATCTCCTTTTTTAGCTTTAAGTAGTAAAACGATAATAGGTAAAGTATAAGTTACTCCAAATCCTATATTTTGAGGTAAATAACTTTTTCCCCCATAGTTATATTTCAAACTTGCCTCCATTTTCAAATCATTTGCTTCCGCCGTAACATCTATTCCATTGCTTATTTTTCCCATCCATCTTGAAACATTTTCTCTAAATTGCAAATTATCTGTAGCATCTGATTTTAAAGATTCTATTTTTAAATTTTCATTATAATATTCTGCAAGATAATGAACTGCATATTCACCTTTATTTCCAATTTTATTTTTTAAAATTTCTTCTTTAGAATACAGATATCTTGATTTAGGTGAAATTCTCTCTGCTGACAGATAAAAAAAATTATCCTCCTCTAAAAGAAAATCTAAATTTTGGATTTCATTATAATTTGCCATCATTTCATTATTATTCTCTCTATTCGCTAATAATTTCATACTTAGCATCCCAGAAAAAGTCTCTAATTTAATTAAAATTTCATCTTTTTCAGCCTTTTCATTCAAAACATCACTAGATAAACCTAATTTTACATATTTATCATTAATTTTTATTTCTTTAAATAATTCATAAATTATATTTTTATCTTTTTCCGTTGCTGTCTTTATTAAATTTTTAAAAAAACTAAAACTTTCAAAATTTTGTTTAATAAGTAATATACTCTGAATAACACTTGATTTGCCAGCACTATTTATTCCTGTAAATAAATTTAAATTTTTAAACTCAAATTCAGATTCTTTAAAACATTTAAAATTACTTAATTTCAGCCTTTTTATCATCTATAACACCCCTTATTAATTCTTCTAAAAGAGAAAATCTCTTAACAATGACTTTCCTGTCATTCGTTCCTTTTGTTATTGAATCGTTAAATTCCTGACTTAATAATAATCGCTTATATCTCTCAATCAAATTTTCTTTTTGTTTTTTTAAAATATTTTGTTCTTCTTCCGTACAATTACTTATTAACACAGTCCATATTTCAAACAATGATTTATTCAAGCTTCTTATTTTCTTTTCATCAATTAATTTTCTATTAAATAATTTGTCCGAACCAAAAATTTCTTCTAATATTAATAAAGTTTTTAACAATGAATCTTTTAATTTAATAAATTCGATTTGTTCAAATTCCTTTGAATCAACTTCCTCCATTGTTTCATCTAATAGCCTTGCTAAAGTTTTTATTTCTTTATCAAGTTTAGTATAATCAAATTTTTTAAAAGCTATAAACCTTAATACTAATTCCCTATCAACCATTCTTTTAGAAGTAACATTAACAATTCTTTTAAATTCTTCCGTTTCTGCTATTTCCTCCAATAACTTAACACCTCTATTTTTCTGATTTAAAGCTTGTCTTATTTCTTGCGGGTTAAGTGTTAAGCCTCCTGTATTTATTCTATTAAATACAGAATATCTTACTTCTTTAGGAGTCTGGGGTTCCATCTGATATGTTACTATTTCAGTTTCTTCTATAGTTCTTTGAATACTTCTATCCAAATCTTCAAATTTTTTATTTTTTAAATCAGTTAAAAATTCTAAATTAGTTAATTTTAAACTCCCATCTACTACAAACTTTTTTATTGTTGTTAACCTTTGTAACCCATCTATTACAATCCAGTTATTATTATTCGAAACATCAAAATAAAAAATTGGTAGTGGTAATCTCAAAATGATAGATTCTATTAATCTACTCATTTTTGTATTATCCCACAGCCCACTATTTCTTTGAAAATCAGAATTTAAATCTATTTCATTATGAATAAGTCTTTTAATTACATTATCTAAACTTGTAGTTTTAGGAGTTATTTTTATACTTTTAGTATCAAATGGAGTTGTAAAAAAAGAACTTTCTGTATTCTCTTCAAGATTTTCTATTTCTTCTTCAATCTCGTTTCTTTCTTCTATTCTTTCAACACTCATGCCTCCTCCTCTCTACTTATCTAACTATTTAGCTATAATATTCTGATTACAATAAAAAGTCACTATTTTCTTATTATAGTCCCTCTCATCATATTTCACAAGATTTCCAACTGTATCTTTAGATTTTTCATACACAATATGCTCAGAAATTATAATTCCGTCATCAGCTAAAATTTCACTTTCTGATATTTTTTCAAGCGTTTTTTCAGTAATATTTTCCTTATACGGCGGATCAAGAAATATAATATCAAATTTTTCGTTTTTTCTTCCTAATATTTCAATAGCACGAAAAACATCGTTTTTATATGCCCTGCATTTTCCATCTAGTTTCAGATCATTTACATTGTCGATGATAATTCTCAATGCTTCCTTATCCTGCTCTATCATAACTGCCCTGCTAGCTCCCCTGCTCAAGGCTTCAATAGCCATATTTCCTGTTCCTGAATATAAATCAAGAAATCTGGCATCAGTTATTTTATCACCAATTATACTGAATATCGCTTCTTTTATACGTTCAAGAGTAGGACGTGTTTCTTTCCCTTCCCTTGATTTTATTTTTCTATTTTTTAATGTTCCTGAAGTAATTCTCATTTCAATCCTTTTATTTTTTAGTTTTTATATAATAATTAATTTTCACAAACTATTTTTTAGTTATTTAAAATTTATTACAAGCTTTTCATCTAAATTTACATCTGCAACCAACAGTTCGTAATGTTCCTTTTGTGATTTTTTTTCTGTTACATTCTTAAACTCATAATTTTTATAAACTATGCTGTCTATTTTTCTGCCGGATTTGTTATACACATTTACATAAAGTATTTCCGCCTTGTTCTTTTCTGAAAAATTATTTACAAGATCAAAACTGTACACAAATTTTTTTGTTTTATTAAATCCTGTATTCTGTAAATCATAATAAACTCCAAGTTTTCCTTCTTCTTTGGACGGTATAACCTTTGAAATTGCAAACCATTCCCTTTGAATATTTCCTACAGTTTGGCTTTCATATATATTCTCGTCAAATTTTATTACAGCTCTTAAATTTTCAGATTTTTTATAATCTGAATAAAATTTTATGTTTTTTATATATTTCCCTTTATTGTTTTTATTACTGTTATTAGGATTATTATTATCATTTTCCCTAGTCTGATCCAGCCAGAACATAAATGTGGATTTAATATTATATTCTCCAATATTTGAAAAAGTATAGACACTTTCAACCTTTATAGTGTTATTTTTTTCTATGGTAATATTTAAATCCTCCCTCTTAATCTGAAGTGGTTCCGGTCGTACTATTTTTATATTTCCAACTGCCATAAAACTGTCTTCTGCAGTCAGAGTAACACTGAATATTAAAAAAATTGTTATAAAAATCAGTTTAAAATGTTTTTTCAGCATAAATATCCTTTACTTAAAATTTAGTATATAAACATTGAATCTCCAAAGCTGTAAAATCTATATTTTTCTCTTATAGCTTCATGGTAGGCATCAAATACAAATTTTTTTCCTCCAAAAGCTGCTATAAGCATTATTAAAGTAGATTTAGGCAGATGAAAGTTAGTAATTATCGCATCCACTATTTTAAACTTATAATCTCCATAAATAAATATGCTCGTTTCACTTTCTCCTGAAACAAGCTTCCCCTCTTCATTAATTGAAGATTCAAGTGTCCTTACGGAAGTAGTTCCCACTGCAATGACTCTGTTTCCTTTTTTCTTTGCATCATTTACAATTTTAACTGTTTCTTCAGGCACTTTATATTTTTCACTATGCATTTTATGTTCCAATATATTTTCTGTCTGAACCGGTCTGAAAGTTCCAAGCCCCACATCAAGAAACACTTCAGCTATAATCACACCTTTTTCCTTTATTTTTTCGAGCAATTCTTCTGTAAAATGAAGTCCTGCTGTAGGTGCAGCTACTGACTCTCCTTCTTTTGCATAAACTGTCTGATATCTGTCCCTGTCATCAAGTTTTTCTGATATATACGGTGGAAGGGGCATTTCTCCAAGCTTATCAAGTATTTCCTCAAAATTTCCGTGAAAATTAAATTTCAGGACTCTATTACCATCCTCTTTTATTTCCATCAGCTCAGCTTCCAGCAATCCATCGGAAAATATTATTTTCTGACCTATTTTTAATCTTTTTGCCGGTTTTAATAAAACCTCCCATGTATATAAATCATATCTCTTTAACAGAAAACATTCCAATACTGTTCCGTTTTCCTTATGACCATATAGTCTGGCAGGTATCACTTTTGTCCTGTTTATTACAAGGACATCATCTTTTTTCAGATAATCTATTATATTATAAAATCTTCTATGTTCAATTTCTTTTTTTTCCTTATTTAAAACTAATAATTTTGAATGATCCCGAGGATCAACAGCATGTTGTGCTATTAATTCCTCGGGTAATTCAAAATCAAATTCCGAAATATTCATTTTACCTCTTTTTCTATTCTTATTTTCCACTTACATCTGCTGTTATAGCTCCAGGATTTCCAATTTGAAATGTTTTATATGTATCTACTCTGTTGTACCATCCTTTTAACCAACGACTTTCATTTCTAGGAGCATTTCTTACTCTTTTTGATAATATGTATTTAGCAGAATCACTAAATTCTACCAGTGCTTCATATCCAATTGATGTACCACTCATATTTTCAAGAACCTGTTTCAATCCCCATGCCTGATTATTGTAGGCTGCTACTCCCTTAAGACCTTCACCTTTAAAGTTTACATAATCTATCAAAGCATAAAGTCCATTAGGAGTGTTTACCATCCTATAAAACTGATTCTTTAAATTTTCTTTATCATTTGCAACTGCAAGCATTTTATCTAATGAACTTTGCAATCTTTCATAAATAAACATTACCTGTATATCCCTTGTGCTATCAAAGAAATTAATCAGTTCATTAATATCTTTGTCTCCTCTTTCTTTCTTTGCAAGCAGTTCTGATCTGCTGTTCCATGGTGAATGTACATTTTCTTCAAGTATTTTTGGCAACTTTATTCCTTTTGACTTATAGAAGGAAACCATATCTGGAAAACTTTCTCCAAATACTCCTCCTCCACTTGCTTTAAACCATATAAAATGCCCTATTCCCAATGAAGGAAAGCTTTCTCCTGAATTCCAGTGAACAAGCTTATCTTTCGAACCACCAGTTTCATTTTCAAATATTTTATCAGCAACTGCTAATAACTGTTCCCTGCTCATATTTAAAGCCAATGTTCCTTTATTTTGTATTTTTTCATTTTTATTTTCTTCAAATGGCATTGTCTGTGTTTTTCTGTTTGCACTGAACTCTTTTTCTGAAGGTCTTGATACAACTCCTTTATTACTATCCTTCATACTCATTAAATCATAATTTTGATTGTTGTATTGCTGTTGTATCAATTTTTCTATTTCACTACTTTTATTTCCATTACTACTACTTGCATAATTTATAAATGATAACCCTAAAGTTGAAATCATTAATAATCCCATTTTTTTTGTCTTTTTTCTTATATTCATATTTTTCTCCTGCTATCTCCTTAAATTTTAAAATAAAGTTTTACACTTCATTTTTCTCCATTTGTTTTTGCCCTGCTACTACTCTATCATTATTTTGCATATCTTTTATGATATTTACATTCTTAAATCCTGCTTTTTTCACTATTTCTTTTACTACTTCACCTTGTCTGTAGCCTATTTCAAATAGTAAGTAACCATTATTCTGTAAATAATTCATTCCATTTCTACAAATTTCATAGTAGAAAAATAGTCCGTTATTTTCTGCAAACAAAGCCTCATTGGGCTCATGCAATAAAGTATCCTCTGACATAACTCCTATCTCATTATCGGATATATACGGCGGATTAGATATTATCATATCAAATTTTTTATATTCTATATTTTCAAATAAATTAGATTTAAAAAACTTGATATTTTCTACATTCAATAATTTCTTATTTTTTTCTGATATCTCAAGTGCTTTTTCAGAAATATCTGTTCCCATAACTTTTGAATCAGGTATTTCTAAAGCTACTGTCAATCCTATAACACCACTTCCTGTACCAATATCAAGAATTTTAGGATTTTGAATTTTATCTTTTTTCAGTATTTTTATTGCTTCCTCAACAAGTACTTCTGTATCCTGTCTTGGTATAAGGACACCTTTATTTACATAAAATTTTCTTCCATAGAATTCCTGTTCATTTAATAGATACTGAAGCGGAAATTTCTCTTTTCCAATTTTTTGAATGTAGTTACGTATCTTATTTAGTTTTTCTTTTTTCACTTCAGTCTTGTACAGAGTAAAAAGAAGCATTCTGTCAACATTCATCACATGGGAAAAAATAATTTCTGTTATTAATCTTGCCTCATTTATATTATTTTTTTCCAAATAAGCTGTACTTTTGTCTATTAAAGATTTCAAATTGTCATTTTTTTTTTCTGAAACATTGAAATCCATTTCCTCATTATTCCCCTGTATAACACTATTCAGTTTTTCTCTTATTTTTTCCATTTCTTTTTCTGAAAGAATCTTCTCGAAATTTGCATATAGCATTATTCTCTGCATATCCAGTATTTCTGAAAAAATTTTTTCTACTGTTATTCTTGAATTTTCTATTTTTTTCTTTTCTAAATAATTAACCGATTTATTCAATATATCGAGCAAATTATTCATTATCACCAACAGCTTTCAGCAACTCTGCCTGATCGTAAGCAATAAGAGCATCTATCATTTCATCCAGATCTCCATCCAGAACTGAATCAAGTCTATGTAATGTAAGCTTAATTCTGTGATCTGTGACTCTTCCCTGAGGGAAATTGTACGTTCTTATTTTCTCAGATCTGTCACCGCTTCCAACCTGTGATCTTCTTTCACTTTCAACTTCTTTTCTCTGTTTTTCATATTCTATTTCATATAACTTGGAAGCAAGGACTTTCATAGCTGCCTCCCTATTCTTTATCTGTGATCTTCCATCTTGCGAAGTAACCACGATCCCTGTAGGCAAGTGTGTTATTCTAACTGCTGAATCGGTAGTATTTACGTGTTGCCCACCTGCACCACTTGATCTGTATGTATCAATTTTTAAATCACTCTGATTTATTTCTACTTCACTTACATCTTCTATTTCCGGTAAAACTGCAACAGTTATTGTAGAGGTATGAATTCTTCCTGACGCTTCTGTCGCCGGAACTCTCTGTACTCTATGTACGCCACTTTCAAACTTTAATCTGGAATAAGCTCCATTTCCTTTTATAAGGAAGGTAACCTCTTTCAGTCCACCAACTCCTATTTCACTTTTATCTATTATCTCAGTTTTCCATCTGTTTCTTTCGGCGTATCTTGTAAACATTCTGAATACATCTGCAGCAAATAATGCAGCCTCATCTCCACCTGCTCCTGCCCTTATTTCCATAATAACGTTTTTATCATCATTAGGATCTTTAGGCAAAAGCAAAATTTTCAGTTCTTCTTCAAGTACCGGAATTTCTTCTTCAATAGTGTGAATTTCCTCCAGCATCATCTCCTTCATTTCATGATCTTTTTCTGTTTTCAAATCCTCTTTCAAGGTTTCCATTTCTTCTTTTTTTGCTTTATAGTATGTATATTTCTTAACAACTTCATCAATGCTGTTCAAAGCCTTATTATACTCCATTATTTTCTTAGGATCTGATATAACTTCAGGATCCATAAGAAGCTTTGTAAGTTCTTCATGCTTTAATACAACATCATCTAATTTTTGAAACATTTATTATTTACACTCCTATTTCATTGTTTTTTTACTTTTTTCGATATTTATTATACCATATTTTCTTTTGTTTTTCAAATTTTTAAGCAAATAAAAAAGAGAGTATACAAAAAAAGATATAATCACAGAAAAATGCTTGTATTTATTGAGTTTAATTCATTTTTTCATTTCTTTTTTTAACACACTCTTCTTTTATTGTAAATTTACAGTTATACTAAGCTGTACAGCTTTAATATCCTAAAATCAAGTTCCATTCAGATATTCTTTCTTTATAATTGTCCAAAATTTCTTTTACATCTCCTTCAATTTCAACCCTTTCCATAACATCGTTATTTGACAGTAATTTTACAACTTCAAGATCACTGTCAGAAACAACTTCACCAAAAATTGTATGATTACCGTTTAGCCATTCTGTAGGAACTGTTGTTATAAAAAACTGACTTCCATTTGTTCCAGGACCTGCATTTGCCATTGCAAGTTTTCCAGGAACAGAAAAATCAAGTCCATTGTCAACTTCATCTTCAAATCTGTATCCAGGCCCTCCCATTCCTGTACCTGTAGGATCTCCTCCCTGTGCCATGAAATCCTCAATTACTCTATGAAACTTCAATCCATTGTAATATCCATTATTTACAAGATTTACAAAACTTGCCACCGTTACCGGTGATTTTTCAGGCAACAGATTTATGTTTATTTCTCCTTTATTTGTAGTAAATTTTACTTTCATTTTTCTCCCTTCCTAAAGAAAAACTGTTTTTTCAAAAAATTATTTCCAAAAAAACAGCCTTCCACAATTGTTTTATTTTTATTTCTATTTAACTATTAATGTTTCTCCATCCATTTCAGCAGGTTTTTCCAGTCCTAATAAATCTAACATTGTAGGTGTTATATCTGCTAATTTTCCATCTGTTCTCAATTTTGCATCTTTCATATCATTAGTTATCAGTATGAAAGGAACTGGATTTATAGTATGGGCAGTATAAGGTGCTCCTGTTTCAGGATCTACAAGCAGGTCAGCATTTCCATGATCTGCAGTTATAAGTATAGCTCCATCCATTTCCAGCACTTTGTGTACAATCTGTCCTGTACAGTTGTCAACCGCTTGACATGCAGCTATTACTGCATCTACAACTCCAGTATGTCCAACCATATCAGGATTTGCAAAATTAAGTATTACAGTATCAATTCCACCTTTTTCAAGTTCTTCAATCAGTCTGTCCTTTACTTTATAAGCACTCATTTCAGGCTGCAAGTCATATGTTGCCACTTTAGGAGAGTCTGAAAGCAGTCTTATTTCACCTTCATAAGGCTGTTCAACTCCACCATTAAAGAAGAATGTAACATGGGCATATTTTTCAGTTTCTGCAGTTCTTATCTGTTTCAATCCGGCCTTTGATACAACTTCTCCAAATCCGTTTACTATTTTTTGTGGTGGATAAGCTACAGGTACATCAAATGTTGCATCATACTGTGCCATACATACAAAGTTTACTTTTGGATGTACTTTTCTAGTAAATCCTTTAAAGTCTTCTTCAATTATTGCTCTTGTAAGCTGTCTTGCCCTGTCAGGTCTGAAGTTTGCAAATATTACTCCGTCTCCGTCCTTGATTAATCCAACTGGATTTCCACCTTCAGTTATTTTTGTAGGTTTTACAAACTCATCAGTTACTCCTGCTGCATAAGATGATTTTATTGCCTCATCTGATGAAACAGCAGTTTCTCCTGTCCCTGAAAATAATGCATCATAGGCAAGTTCTATTCTGTCCCAGTTATTATCCCTGTCCATTCCATAATATCTTCCTATAACTGAAGCCAGTTTCCCCACACCTGTATCAGCTAAAGCTTTTTCCATTTCAGCAAGGTAGTTTACACCGCTTTCAGGCGGAGTATCCCTTCCATCCATTAATGCATGAACATAAACTTCTGTCAGTCCTTTTTTCTTCGCCATATCAACAAGTCCAATAATATGGTTTATATGCGAGTGAACTCCTCCATCAGACATTAATCCCATTATATGAAGTGCTTTACCGTTATCCTTTGTTTTATTCATTACATCAGAAAGCGGTCCGTTTTCAAGTATAAGTCCTTCCCTTATTTCCTTTGTTATTTTCGGCAACAGCTGATAGACCACTCTTCCAGCCCCAATGTTCAGATGTCCTACTTCAGAGTTACCAAACTGTCCTTCAGGTAGTCCTACAAATTCTCCATCTGCTCTCAATTCTGTAAATGGATATTCTTTTCTGTATCTTTCGAAATTTACCGGATGTGCCATTCTAACTGCATCCACCTGGTCTGTATGATGGTTCATTCCCCAACCATCTAAAATTATTAAAACTACAGGTCTCTTTTTCATCTTTTTCATCCTTCCGTTATTAAATATTAATTCCAAATATATTATACTCATTTTCGCTTAATTTATCAAGAATTTTAATAAGTTTTGTTTCAACTTGCCTTCTAACTCAAAATTTTCTTTTTTCATATTTCATTTTTAGTTCTTTTCTGTAAAAAGCCAAACCAACATATATAATTTCATTTATTCCCCTATTTTTTAACTCTACATCATACTTTTTTTCCTTTATCTGATAAAAACCTTCAACAGCATAGTTTTCAAGTTCTTTTTTATTCTCAACAACTTTAAATTCAAATATGTATGCTGGATTTTCTTTATTTTTAGGTTCTAGAATAAGATCTGCCCTTCCAGTACCTGTTTCTCTTTCTGAAAGTCTGATGTAATCATTTGAAAGTATTATAAATATTCCAATTAAAAATATTTTGTAATACTTTTCATCTTTTTCCGTGTCAAAATAACTAAGTGAGGAAAGTATCTCGTCTTGAAGCCCTTTTGCAAATTCTTCTATTTTCCCATTTTTAAGATTTCTGATAATATGTAAGAATTTATCATAATTTCCTATAAATTTTTCTATAAATATTTTTCTGAAAAAACTTTGTATTTCTTTGTTTGGCAACCTCAACGGATATTCTTCACCTTGTTTTTCTCCAGCTATTGTAAGATATCCACTATATAAAAATAGCTCCCATATATCACTTGAATCAAATTTATATTCTGTATAATCTCTTACTGCCTTATAAATAATCTCTTCATTGAAAAGTTTTTCCAGATTTTCAACAATATGTCTGTCACCTTTAGAAAGCAAGTCATTTATCATACTGTTTCCTGAAACTCCAATCCAGTATGCTTTCAGTTCCCTTTCATTTAGAAAATTTATAATTGACCATGGATTATATACTTCACTTTTTCCAAACTGATATCCATCATACCATTTTCTTATATCTTGCATTTCATATTCCATATCATAATATTTTACTGCTTCCAGTACTTCCTCTTCAGTAAGGCCATAATATTCTGAATATTTTTCACTGAATATTGTGTTTACTTTAAGATTATTCAATCCTGAAAATATTCCTTCCTTTGCAATTCTTAATATTCCTGTCATAATTCCAAATTGAAGGTATTCGTTATCCTTCATGACATCTCCATAAAATCTTTTGAAGAAAGAAATCAACTTTTTATAATATTTTTCCTGATATGACTGTATTATTGGAGTATCATATTCATCTATCAGTACCACGACTTTTTTTCTGCCATAATATTTGTAAAGATATCTTGTTAAATTTTTAAGTGAGCCCTTCCAGTCTGCTTTTTCCTTTTTCAGCCATATGCTGTCAAATTCTGCCAATTCACTTTGATTTAAAGTTCCCCTCAAAAATTCAAATTCATTATATGTCCTGCTTATAATATTTTTTATTTCAAAATAGCAATCTTCCCAGTTCTCTTCCTCTATATTCCTGAAACTTATAAATATCACAGGATACTGTCCCTGCTCCTTCATATATTCTTTATTTGAAATAGCTAATCCATCAAATAATTTTTTATTTTCTTCTGTATTTTCTATTTCAAAAAAATACTTCATCATTGACATATTAAGAGTTTTTCCGAATCTTTGTGGCCTTGTAAATAATGTTACCATAATCCTGTCATCTAAAATATCACCTATCATATCTGTCTTATCAGCATAATAATAATTTTCTTCTATAACTGTCTTAAAATCTGATATACCTATAGGTAGAGGCCTTTTATCTCTCAAATCCATCACCTCTTTTTCTTTCTCAATTTTCATTTCTTTTTTCACTGTTATTTTCATATTTTTTAACATAATCCCACCCCTTATCTGTATTATAAACTAAAACAGACTATTTTACAATTAACTTTAAGTTTATTATAAAATAATCTGCCCTTTTCTACTTAAATTTTAAATGCCTATAATTTCATCACTAAAGCCATCTTTTAAATTTCCTGTATAGCCTGTACAGTTTACTATAAATATTTTGAAATTTAGCTTTTTCTTTTTTGATTCCACTATTTTTCTATTTTCATCATTTAAACTGCATAATCCATCTGTAACAAATAAAATGTCAGACTTTTCGTAATTTTTTTCATTTTCAATTATTTTTATTGCCCTTTTTAGAGGTGTATTAAAATCTGTGCCTCCATTAAATTCCTGATTTAAAAATTTCAATAAATCTGCAATTTCTTTTTCATTTTCCATTTTAAATTCTAGAATTTGTCCTGCAGAACCAAATAATATTACGTACATTTTTCTTTTTTCTGTTTGTAATATTTTAGAAATTGCAAGTAGTAAAGCTCTTGCCTTTTTTATTGGATTCCCTCGCATACTTCCGGAAGTATCAATACATGCAATAACAGGCCCTTTCTTATATTCTATTTCTTCTTTATCTTTCTCTTTTTTATCTTCTCCTGCAATTTCATATGTTAAAAGACTATTTTCATACATCTTGGCGTAAAATAGATTTTCCAGTTCTTCATTTTCAAAGAGTACAAGTTCAGATGGCAGCAATCTTGTAATATCATTGCTCTTATGAATTCCAAAAACTTCATTTTGAGACATTTCCATAATAATTTCTTTTTTAGAATTTTTCTCTTCTTCAGTATTTCCTTTTCCTAACTTTTCAACTACTGCTTTTATATTATTATTCAATACCATTTCTTTTATAATCTGATTACTATTTTCAGGTAATTTTTTCAAATCACTATATGAGTAGACAACAGTTGAAAATTCTTTTAAAAACTCTTTATATTTACCATTCACATCATCATTAATTTTAACTACACTTGCTTGAACCTTTTTAAGTCTATTCATCAATTTTTCCGGGATATCTTCATCTGAAATTTCTTCCACATACTCTTTTATTTCTGATTGTTCCATTTTAAAATTCTGTATATTTTCAGGTGTTAAAGCTATATTTTCATATTCTTCTATTATCTGCTGCATATCCTGTTCTGTAATATCCTTTTTCATATCATTTCCATAATACTCTTCATTTGCTCCTTCACCATAAGTTGCATCTAAATCCCATACATACCACTTTGTAGCTCCCAGTTTCTTTTGTGCTTTCCTCTTTAGAGCTCTTATCGTTCTCTCCCATGTTTCGTCTACTGTATCAACAACTGTTTCTTCCATTGTATTTAAATTTATCTTATCTAAACAAAGAGTACAGAATGTGTGACAATTCTTCAAAAATAAGTTATAAGATCTTTTGTCTCCAACTCTTGATAAAGCATAATCAGAAACAGCAATATTTCCAACTGCTCTTCTTTCGTTAGAAGATACATAAATTTTCTTTCTGAAAGCTTTTTCAGTAAAATCTTTAGCATCTGATATTTTTACAGAACTATCACCTTTAAACAAATTATTTACTTTTATATTTGATATCTTTCCACTACCAACATAAATTCCTGAGTGTTCCACAAAAAAATATAAATCTGTATAAAGTACACTACCTTCAATCGGAACAACTTTTTTACGATGAAACATATCGATAACATCTTTAAATATTCTATATCCTAATTTTTGAGCAAAATTAATAATCATAACCAAATATTTTCCTCACATAGTTTTTCTATTTTTTCTATTATTTTCACTATTTCTGCATTTTTTAAACTATACTCATACTCACACATTTTCATTTGTTCTTTTTCCTTTTTCTTTCTCACAAATTCTCTAATTTTTTTATTAACTTCTTCAACTGTCATAGTTTCATAATTCATATTTACCCCTTAAAAAATATTTTTCATTTCTTCTTTTATTACTTTTTCCATTATTAAATCTAATTTTTCTTTATTTTGTGGATCATTCCATAGACAATATTTTAATAAAAATATATCTGAGATATCTACTTTTTTTCTTCCATTAGTATATGCAGACACTCTCATCAATTTTGAAATTTTTACTATTCTTCTATCTGATATTTTTTCAATATTTTTATTTTCATCGTCAAAACTTTTTTCATAGTAATCTATTATTTTCTCTATTATTTTAATAATATTTGATGGTAAAATGATATTTATGCTATCATCTTGAATTTTTTTTATTTCTTCAAATGTTAACTTTAAATTTTCCGGAATCGGATATTCCTTATCTTTTAAAGTAAATAATTTTTTTCTTTCTTCATTATCTACATATGTAACTTCCATTTTTAATAAAAATCTATCGTATAATGCTTTCAATTCTTCCAACTTAGGAAATTCATTTGATGCCCCTATTAAAGATACTAAAGGTACATCCATTTCTTCTTTCCCATTATGATATTTTTTTTCATTTATTATTGTAAGCAATGAATTCAAAATAGAAGAATTAGCCTTAAATATTTCGTCTAAAAAAGCAATTTTTGCAACTGGAAGATATCCCTCTACGTTTCTTTTAAATTCATCATTTTTAAGTTTTAAAATAGATAATGGTCCAAATAATTCTTCAGGAGTAGTATATTTTGTTAATAAATATTCAAAATAACTATTATTATCAATTATTTGTGATAATTTCCTTGCTATTCTACTTTTAGCTGTACCTGGTGGCCCTAATAGAACAATATTTTCTCCTGATAGTATACCTAATAAAGATATTTTAATAATATCATCTTTATCTATTAAATCTGAACTCATCCAATTCAATAATTTAACAATTTTTTCCTTCAAAACTCATTCTCCTTACTTTCTATAATTTATTTCATATATTATATTAGAAATTATTTTAAGAAATTTTTCTTTTTCTTTTATTATAAACTTACATTTTGAAGATGTTTCAGTTTTTTTCAAACCCAAAAAAATATCTAGTGAAAAAGGTAATTCTGGTAGTTTATAATTAGAATTTTCCATTACTTCATCCCAACATGCTTCAAAATACATTTTTTTAACTTTAGAATCATAATATATGTAAAATTCGTTTTTAACTCTAAAATTACTATTATATATATCATCTGTTTTTAAAATATTTGATAAATTAAAAACATAATTATCCTTTATTTTTATATCATTTTCATCAAATATTGCACATTCAATTTTTTTATCAAAAGGATCATTAAAAGGTAAATAGAATTCACTTTTCAATTCTTTCATTGTAAAAATTTTTTTTAGCGATAGTGCTTCTTTAAAATAACATAATCTTATTCCTATCAAGTCCATTATGTCTTCTATATTATCTAAACTATTCAATAAATCAAGAAATTCCGGTTCTTTCTTTATTTGGCTTTCTACTTCAATACTAGACGTATGCTCCTGTAATTGTTCTATTTGTTTTTTTTCTTCTTCATCCATCTTCTCAACTCCAGCTTTATTGTAATTTGTAGTATTTTTATTTTATTTAACTACTTTTTATTCTTTCCTTTATCAAACTCTATCATTTCAATCAGATATTTCTTTGTTTATGATTTGATTATATCAAATAAATATTAAAATGACAATTTATTTTATATTTCATTATTTTTATGTTTTTTTTCTCCATTCTAAAATAAGAAATGAAGAAATCCTAAGTTCCATTGACTTCTTACTTAAGATATCTTCATTATACTACTACATATTAGACATTATATGTCCTTCTTTTAATATTTTTTGAAAAAAAACAATATCCCTACCAGCTTTCTCCACCTCCTCCACCGGAACCACCGCCGGAGAAGCCACCATCACTTGAGAATCCGCCTTCACTTACACCCATTTCTTCTCTTACTTTATCATACTCTCTTGAAATCGTATTTAACAGGAATTTGCTATCATACGAATCATAGTAAACTCTTCTGTTTATTTCATCCTGTATATTTTTATCAAAATTATATAGGTTTATCGTATTTTCTAACAATTTTATCGCTTTATTCTTGACTCCGAGAGCAACTGCATAAGGTAAAATCCCTTTAAAATATTCCACAAGTTCATCTACATCGTTAAATTTCATAATCTGATTTGCTTCAGCAGTTTTTATATACATTTTCATTCCATCAAGATGCTCTTCCTGTCTTAGACTTTCCTCCATGTATTTTTTCATAAGTTTAGAATAAATTATATACATTACTGGAATGATTCCTATAATAACACCTATTATCCCTGTTTTTATTAGCAGAAATATTGCTATCCCTCCTTTTAAAATGGCAGGAAATATTTTTCTTTCTGAAAACAGGTTCTCTATAAAAATATAAATAACAGCTGCAATACCACACGAAATAAGAAAATTAAATGCTACAAAAGCTATATCATCAAATAATCCGTTTGCCTGAGAATTTGTTCCTCTGTTAATCATTCCTACCGTAATAACTAAAACCATTCCTAAAATAAAAGGATATGAAAATTTATCATTAGTTTCATATGCCCTTGAGTTATATTTATTTTCAAGCATATTCATTATATTTTGTGAAGCCTCATAAAGATTTTTTTCATCTTCGAATACACTCTTTCTATCTTTTTGATAACTGAAATGACTTTTATCATTTTTAAATATATTCTCTTCATCATCTGAAAGCGCATTAAGAAGTGTCGCCTCTTCAATTGAAAGTTCAGGATTTCCTTCAGTATTTGCAACAAGCCTGTATTTTACATTTTTTCCATTTCCTTCTTTGTCCTCCGCTGTTACATAGCCTTTTGAAAGAAGTGACAGCATTCCTATCGTCAGGATTTCTTTAGGTTTTTTCACACCTTTGATATATCCGGCATACATGGGAGAAATATCTGTCGGTATATTAAATTCAGGAACAATCGCTTTTCTTAAAGAAACCGGTCTAAACAGTAACCATGTTACAAATCCATATATGAAGAGCACTAAGATTACTACAGAGCCTACTGCAACAAGAGGGACTGCATAGTAAAGAACTTTCAGTTTATCAAGCCATGTAGGATTTATCTTATCTGTCTTTAAATTCAGACGAAAAGTCATTCCATTAAATGGTTCCAAAGCTTCGTTAGTCTTTATTTTTATAATTCCGTTCTCCTGAACTACAGTATAATTTTTCCCAGTTTCTCCATATTTCCCTGTAAATACTTCCAGCTGCTGAATTTCATTTTCTCTTATAGGTTGATTATTTTCAAAACTTATGTTCACGTCTCCACTTTCAATGGGAACTTTCCAGAACTGCCCTATCGGATTAAAATATACCTGATAGATTCCATCCTTCTCAAATACCGCATTATACATTGTATAATTAAACTCATATTTACTTACACCTGAATCCACATATTTATCTTCAGAACCTATCTTATAAGCTATTTCTCCAGAAGATTTTTTAGTTTTATATTTTTCAGGTTCACCATTTCTTTTTATAGAATTCATCTTTACATGGGATTTATAAATATCTATTCCGCTTTTTTTTGAGCGCAGGGAAATCCTTCTAATAATCCCATGCTTATCAAGTTTATCACCAAAATCGTAATCTATTATTTCATTTATTGTCAATGTTCCATTTTTATTAATCTGTATTGATACATCATATTTTTTTATTGTCTCAGCGATTAACGAACTGACATTCAGAAAAAATATCATAAAGATTACAGATAATGTCATTAAAAAATTTTTCTGTCCTGTTTTTTTCATAAAAAATCTCCTTTACATGTAATGTAGCTGTAAACTCCAGTATACATAGTATAGCAGCTAGTAGTATTATTTCTTCCGTTTTTAACCGAGTTATATCTCCTCCTTTTTGATTTAAATATCATTTCCGGATACTATCCTCCTCCTTTAAAAACTGTATTTTCTTTTAAAAACATTAATTCTGTTGAATCTAATTTAACTGTTTGAAGATTTCTACATATTTTATTGTATTTAATATGATGTGTTGATAGTAAATGAATTTTAATAAAGCTCTGTATTTTTGATTTTTTCTTTTATTCTATCATATTTTCTAAAAAATACAAATTTTTTTCTAAATTTTTATCATGAGAGTTCTAAGAACTGTGTAAAAAGATATTAAAAAAATGAAGAGACCTTAAATAAAATCCATTTCTTACTTAAGATATCTTCATTATATTGTTTTATATCAGATATATGTTTTTTATAATATTTTTTTGAAAAAAGCCAATTTCTACCAGCTTCCTCCACCTCCTCCACCGGAACCACCGCCGGAGAAGCCTCCACCACTTGAAAATCCACCGCCGCCAAAGCCACCTGAGCCTCCGCCTGCACTTTTCAGATCTTTAAATCTATCTTCCATTATTTTATCATATGCATTATTATACCCTCTTGAAATTGCATTTGACAAAAAACGGTTATTATATGAATCATAGTAAACTCTTCTGTTTATATCATAATATGTATTTTCATCAAAGTTATACAGTTTTATCGTCTTCTGCATCAGTTTTATCGCCTCATTCTTAACTCCCAAAGCAACTGCATAAGGTAAAATACCTTTGAAATATCCCACAAGCTCATCTACATCATTAAATTTCATAATCTGATTTGCCTCTGCTGTTTTTATGTACATTTTCATTCCGTCAAGATATTCCTTATGTCTTATACCTTCATTTGTATACTTTCCTATAAGTTTTGAATAAATGCAGTACATAATAAAAATTACTATCATAACAACTAGCCCTACTGTACCTGTCAAAATTCCAAAAAATATAACTGCTATAAACATTATAAACATTGAAGACAATGAATTTACTGAAAAAACCTTCTTTAAAACTGAAAATACAACTGTAATTGAACCAAAACACATTATTATTACAGGTATAATGTATTCTATGTTGTCCAATATATTTCCAGTTACATTATAAATTCTCATTCCTATCACGAAAACCATCACTATTCCTATAGTAAATGGAAATTTAAATAAATTGTTATCAATATAAATTTTTTTATTATATCTTGTTTCCAATGTACTAAGAATTTTTTGCGCGGCATTATAAAGCCCCTGTTCATTTTTAAATATATTCTTTTCATCATCTGAAAGAACACAAAGAAGTGCCTTTTCTTCAGATGAAAGTTCAGGATTTCTTTCAGTATCCTTGGCAAGCCTATACTTTACATTCTTTCCATTTCCTTCCTCATCTTCTGCAGTTACATAGTCTTTTGAAAGAAGTGAAAGCATTCCTATTGTCAGCATTTCTTTCGGATCTCTCACACCTTTGATATATGCAGCATACATGGGAGAAATATCCTGTGGTATGTTAAATTCAGGAATAATCGCTTTTCCTGCCGGATCTCTTCCAAACAGGAACCATGTTACAAATCCATATATTGCCAACATTAAAATTATTACAGGACCTGCTATCACAAGAGGATCTGCATAATAAAGAACTTCCAGTTTATCAAGACATGTAGGACTTATTTTGTCTGTTTTCAAATTTAGCTGAAAACTCAGTCCATTACGTGGTTCAAGAACTTCATTAGTCTTTATTTTTATAATTCCGCTCTCCTGAACTATAGTATAATTTTTTCCAGTTTCTCCATATTCACCTGTGTACACTTCTAGCTGCTGAATTTCATTTTCGCCTACAGGTTCATTATTTTCAAAACTTATGCTCACATCTGCACTTTCTATGGGAACATTCCAGAACTGCCCTATTGGATTGAAATATACCTGATAAATTCCATCCTTTTCAAATACAGCATTGTATATTGTGTAATTAAATTCATATTTATTTATACCTGAATCCACATATCTGTCTGCAGAACCTACTCTGTAACTTACCCCTTCATAGGAAATATCAGAAGTGTATTCTTCAGGTTCACCATTTCTTTTTACAGAATTCATCTTCACATGGGATTTATAAATATCCGTTCCACTTTTTTTTGAACGTAAAGGAATATCCCTATAAATTCCATGCTTAAGAGCATTATCAAATTCATAATCTATTACTTCATTTACTGTCAATGTTCCATTTTTATTAATCTGTATTGAAACATCATATTTTTTTATTGCCTCAGCGATTAATGAACCGGCATTTAACAAAAACACCATAAAGATTAAAGATAATGACGTTAAAAATCTCTTCTGTCCTAGTTTTTTCATAAAAAGTCTCCTTTATCTGCTAGACTTATAAATATCTGATAGCCTTGTAAAATATTTTCTCTCCGAATAATTTTTTTAATTTATCATTTTTATATGTCAAACCTGCTATTTCCTTGTCGATATATTCTTTTTCCCCTTCAAATCCTGACAATTCTATTGTTTTCTCCATCATACTGATAGTTTCCTTTTTTATTCTCAAAGCTTCTGAAAATGGAATTATTTCTTTAAAGTATGCTATCATTTCTTCTACATCTTCATATTTTTTTACTTCTCCACTTTTTATGTATTTTTTCAGCCCTTCCAGATGTCTTTTGGCTTCAATTCCTTTTTTTGTATATCTTCCTATATTCTTTAAATAAAAAAGAAATAAAATAACAGTTGATATTACAAATATTGAAGGAAATCCCAAAACAGCTATCATTGATATTAGAGAAGTACACATAGCTATAGTCATAATCAATAATATAGCAATTGTAACTATCTTAGGAAATATAACTTTTGTTGATATGATTCTATGATTAAACCACAAATATGTTGCAATGTTTAAATAAAATATAACCAAAAAACTAATCAGAAATATTGATAATGGTACAATTGCTTCCCAACCTGCTAATCCAAACAGCAGGCAGTTAAAAAATAGCATTATAAATATAAATATTAAAATAAATTCCTTATTTGGTATAAAAAAAGCTTCTTCACGTTTTCCCTGATATCTTTTTCTTAACTTCTCTAAAATTACCGTATTATTTTCAAAAGTAT
>ERZ773056.283-NODE-283-length-26608-cov-5.147290_pt1 | contig 26608 bp, 14 predicted proteins | sample MGYA00580857_ERZ773056 | MGnify/ENA primary metagenome ERZ773056 (study PRJEB29015, sample SAMEA2737996) | human oral metagenome | biome: human oral; feature: human-associated habitat; material: dental | place: China | collected 2114 ... | reverse complement strand
CGACGCCCCCGAACGAGACAAAGCGGTCGAACAGGGGCATCCCCCCATTGACGACTAAGGATTTTGCGCCCAGAGCTTTTATATCCTTGTCCGATATGCTAAATATTAAATAATCCTCTTTTATCTCTGAAGTCTTTTTGAACTCCTTTATTTTAGTTTTTCCTTGATCGGCATAAAGCACTAATACGCCTACATAAGGAACGTTTTCTTTGTCTATTTTCACGATAGACGCATTTGCATTTGGTTGAATTTGAAGTTTAATGGAGTCAATCTTATCTTTTCCCAGTACTTCGTTTTCTTTTGCAATAAGATCCATCTCGGTAGCCTCTTCAAACTTCTTAATATCGCTTAACTGATAAACTATAACGGTTATTGGAACATTATCGCCGCGATTATTTAAGTTTGAGTTAGGCATATTGTTTATGCCGACTTGTATCTGGCCGCAACCTGCCATGAATATCATAAAAATAGTTGCTAAAAGCGCTTTTTTAAACACGATTAATAACCTTGAGTAGTATATTTGTACAAGTATATCAAAGTAAATTTAAAATACTATTAAGGTAAATAATTTTATGATTTTAACTAATAATAGCTATCAGATTTTAAATATATAGGGGTTTTAAATGCAGTTATATTATGAGTTGAATAACAATTTTTCCAATGATACTTTTTTGGATGAGCTGCAAGACGAGATGTCTAAATACAAAACACTGGCTCACGAAACCATAAAATGGGATAGGGTTTTTGAGCGTTCTTATCAAATTTTACAATCATTCTCTCTTGATACGAAATTTTTTAGCTTTTTGTGCATAGCGGCTACGAATATAAATTTACCCAAAAACTATGAAATTCTGAAAGACGTTTTAGAATTTTTTTTAGAAGTATTCAAAGATGATCCGCAAAGGCTTGGCCAAACGGAAAAACTACTAGCTATAAAAAGAAAAATTTTTATTAATTCATTGGACGGTTTTATAGAAGAATTGAATAAACAAAATTTGAATTGTCCTCAAAATTTTGTAGACTCCATAGTCTTTTTGCTAAACGAACTAGAAAAAATTATAGATCATAAATTTGTAAATATCGATATCTCGGCTTACTCGTCAAAGCAATCCGAATCTGAAAATGTACAACCGTCGCATACGCAAATCGCCAATCAGCCTCAAAGCAATACGCATCATTCTACGGCTTCTTTAAATTTTACAGCTCATACGGATATTAAAGCAATCAATGATAGGGAATATAGAGACTTTTTTGTAAATCTATCGCTTGAGCTTCTTAAGGACGACTTACAAAACATAAATGCATATGCTATTTTTATGCAAGCGATATGGGGCAGAATTAAGGCTTTGCCTACAAACAGCGATTTTATCTCGCCAGTTAGATACCCTGATCAAAATTTGATTATAAGCATTAAAAATATAGAATCGCTAAATTTAGAAAATTTAAGACTTTTTGTGCAAAATTTAGTCCTAAATCCTTTTTGGGTAGAGGGTTTAATGATATTTTGTAAATTTTTAAGAAAAAATAATCTATTTTTCATAGAAAATTACATATCAGAGCAAGTTGTCGTATTTTTAAACAACCATATAGATATACGAAAATTAAAATTTCAAAATTCGGAAGACATGTGTCCTAAGGAAACTTTTGATTTTTTCATGAGCCAAAAGAATACTAAGCCAAAAAATACTCCCGACAAAAATATCAATGACTTAGATATAAATGAAATTTTAATAGACATAAACGCCAAAAATACAACCAACAACTCCAGAGAAAATTTAAACTCTATGCTTTTAATGGCGAGTGCCTTTTCCGACAAAGGCATGAAAAGTAACGCAAAAACCATATACGCTCAAATAGTAAATTTTATAGAAAATACCGAACTAAAAGAGTATCTTTGCGATATATACGAAGAAGCTAAATCATTTTAAGACTATAAACCGATAAAAATACTTAAATAGGATTTAATATTCTTTTAAATATAATTTAGAGATTAATTTTAAATTCAAACGAAGGACACAATATGGCCGAGAATTCCGTCGCACCTAAAGAACGTATAAATATAACGTATAAAACCAAAACGAATAACCAAGAGGCTGATGTAGAGCTACCGCTTAAGCTTATGGTTATGGCAAACCTGACCGGCTATAACGACACTCCGCTTGAAGAGCGAGAGGTAGTGTCCATCAATAAAATCAATTTCGACCAAGTAATGCAAAAAATGGATATAAAAACAAATTTTGCCGTAGAGAATAAGTTGGGCTTGGGCTCAGATGAGATTAATGTAGAACTTAAGATATCAAATATGAAAGACTTCTCTCCGGATAACATAGCAAAACAAATTCCTGAAATAAATCAACTCCTGGAGTTAAGAAAAGCGCTGGTATCTCTAAAAGGTCCGATGGGAAATATTCCAGATTTTAGAAAAGCGGTTTTAGATGCATTAAAAGACAAGAAAACAAAACAAGAGCTTCTTTTGGAAATAAAAGACTCCAAAGACGTAAAATAAGGAAGTAAAAATGCAAGAAGTAAAAGTTAAAACGCCTATTATCGAAAGTATTATGGAAAAAAGCAAGTACTCCAAAGACGACGAAAGCTACAGTATAGTAAAAAAAGGAGTGGCAGAATTTATCTCAAATATAGTAACGTCCCAAAACCCGGAAGAGAAGATAAATAAACTTGCCCTTGATGAAATGATAGCCCACATAGACGATCTTTTATCAAAGCAGATGGACGAAGTGCTTCACAATAAAGATTTCCAAAAACTTGAGTCGACATGGAGGGGTATCCGATTCTTAGTAGAGAGAACAAATTTTAACGAAAATATCAAAATCGTCCTCTCTGATATAACCAAAGAAGAAGCTCTTGAGGATTTTGATTCAAATTTGGATATAACGCAAAGCGTAATGTATAAGCAGGTTTACTCCCATGAATACGGCCAGTTCGGCGGAGAGCCGATAGGGGCGATTATAGGCGATTACGAGCTTGACAAAACCAATACCGATATGACGTTTTTAAATAAAATGTCCTCCATCGCCGCTATGAGCCACTCTCCGTTTCTAACATCCTTATCCTCAAAATTCTTCGGCCTAGAAAACTATGCCGAGCTAGAAAATATAAAAGATATGAAAAGTATGCTTGAGGGTCCTCAATACACCAGATGGAGAACTTTTAGAGAAAACGAGGATGCAAAATACGTGGGCTTGCTAGCAACCAGGTTTTTAACTCGTTCTCCTTATTTACCGGAGGATAATCCTATAAAAAGCTTTAACTATAGAGAAAACGTAGAAGGCTCCCATGATCACTTGCTTTGGGGCAATTCGGCATATACGTTTGCCACAAGACTTACGGAGAGTTTTGCTGATTTTAGATGGTGCGGTAATATAATAGGTCCAAAAGGCGGCGGAGCGGTCAAGGATCTGCCTACCTATCTTTATGAAAACTACGGTAGCGTGCAAGCAAAAATACCAACTGAAGTCTTGATAACGGATAGAAGGGAGTACGAGCTTTCCGAAAACGGATTTATCACTCTTACTTTGCGTAGAGACAGCAATAACGCCGCATTTTTTTCTGCAAATTCGGCTCTAAAACCTAAAATTTTCCCAAATACTCCGGAAGGAAAACAGGCTGAAACAAATTTTAGGTTAGGCACGCAGCTACCTTATATATTTTTAATATCCCGCTTAGCTCACTATCTCAAAGTTTTACAGCGAGAGGAAATAGGTACATGGAAGGAAAGAGCAGATGTAGAGCGCGGTTTAAACGAGTGGCTAAGGCAGTACATTTCCGATCAAGAAAATCCGCCTGCAGACGTAAGGAGCAGAAGGCCGTTTAGAAGCGCTAAAATAAACGTAAACGATATTCCTGGCGAGCCTGGCTGGTATAAAATAGAGCTGCTAGCTAGACCGCACTTTAAATTTATGGGCGCTAATTTTGAGCTATCTCTGGTCGGAAAACTAGATAAAGAATAAATTTGGGCGGACTATGTCATTAAGCGATAGGGTTTTGCATACACTAAATGAAGAAAATGCGGACAATCCCTATCGCCAAGATATTTTAAACGATATAAAAGAAAATATAAGCATACTCTTAAATTCCAAATTTGACGACTGTATAACCATACAAGGCTCAAGCCTACCGGATATGTCTTTTTTAAACATTGATTCGCACGAACTCTGCCAGTTAATGGGAAAAGAAATATACGGTCTCATTCAAAAATATGAAAATAGAATTAATATAGTCGCCATAAATTACGACGATTCATTAAAGCCGTGGCAATTAACCTTTGATATAAGATATACTAGACAAAAGGATGCCTTTAAGGAATTTGCCATAAAAGTAACTTTTCGCAACAATAGGTATTGCGAGGTTTTGTGATGAAAAAAAACGAAAACAACATATTGTATTTTCATAAAGAAATGGCCTATCTTCGTGAAATGAGAGAGCTTTTTATAGAAAAATTTCCAAAAGTAGCACCGTTTTTAAATACGGACAGCAAAGATCCCGATGTCGAAAGAATAATAGAAAACTTAGCCATACTTACATCTAAAATCCATCAAGAACTCGATGAAAATATACCGCTTATCGCCGAGTCGCTCGTAAATATCGTATCTCCAAACTACACCAACCCGATACCTTCGGTATGTATTCAAGAATTTTCTTTAAAAAGCGACGGTAAGAAAAATTACGCAATCATACCCAAAGGCTCAGTCGTCGTTTCCAGACCGATTAATGACGTAAAATGCAAATTTAAAACAGCATATGACGTATTTTTGTATCCTTTAAAGATAAATAAAACGTATCTAGACAATAACAAAAGCGATTATATTTTAAAACTGGAATTAAGTATCACGAAAGATGAAATAAGTTTATCGGATATTGATTTAAACCGCATTAATTTATATCTAGGCAATGACGTATATATGTCTTCTACGCTAGTTATGTGGATGAAAACATACCTAAAAAAAATTATTATATTTTGTTCCGATAGCGGAGAAACATTTAATCTTCCGGCTTCATCGCTCGAAGTATTAGGGCTTGACGATAAACTTCTTGATTATGAAGATTTCGGTTTTGAGGCATTTGCTCTTTTGCAGGAACTATTTTTTATGCCGTATAAATTTAATTTTATATCGATAAAAAATTTGGACGTGCTAAAATCTTCCGGCTCTAGAAATTTTACTATCGAATTTGTATTTGATAGAAGCCTTCCAAACGGCTATTTTCCAAGAGTTGAGAACTTTTCCTTAACTTCTACCCCGGCTATAAATTTATTCGATATGAGCGCAGAGCCTATATTAAATAACAACAATAAAAACGGTTATAGGATTTTTTTAGATAGGGCAAAGATTGATGCTTATGATATAGTTCAAGTAACCAAAGTAGTTGCGCATAGTAGCGATACGGGCAGAAGGGTGCTAAAAAACTACAAAAGTTTTGAACGATTTAATTTTTTTAACGGCGAAAATATAGATGATTTTTACTCTTTAGGCGATAAGTTGGACGGTAATTTAAATCCATACAAAGAGATTTCATTTTTTTCAAGTTCTCAAAAAGATCAAACGGTAACGGTAGAAACGCTATGCTGCAATGGAAATTTACCCTCAAAGCTTAAGATATCGGAAATAAACGAATTTCCTACTCGCCCTGAAATTAATACAAGAAATATTACAGTCCCCACATCTATGCAAAAGGTTGCGATAGACGGAAATTTACTTTGGCGACTCGTATCCATATTATCTTTTAGTTATCAAACCATACTCGAAAAAAAACCATTCTTAGCCGTATTGGACGCCTTTTCATTCGGCGATAGTTTAGTATCTAAAATTCTGGTAAGCTCGCTACAAGACATAAAGACCAAATCCATTTATAGAATAGACGGACGTATGACGAAAAAAGGCACATTGTGTATATTTTATATGGATGAAAGTAAATTTTATAGCATAGGCGAAGTTTATATCGCGGGGCTGGTTTTATCTAAATTTCTAGCTAGCTTTGCCTCTATAAATTCATTTTGCGAGCTAAAAGTAAAATGCACCCAAAGCAAAATAACGATAGACTATCCGCTTCATAGCGGCAATAAAGCGCTACTGTGAAATTAACCGGACAAACTTCTTTTTATAGACTTATCAAAAAAGCCTTAAACAACTACGACAAAAACGATATCGTTTTAAGAAATAGCTCAAAACTAGGTCATCCTAATAAAGAAATAGAATATGTTAGGCCAAACAATGAAGAAGAGAAAAATTTTCTAGAAATAATGGTAAATTTTATGGGATTATACGGCAGCTCTTCACAGCTACCAAGCTATATGCTAGATAAATTTTCAAGAAGCGATAATGAAAACTGGAAATTATTTTTTGATTTTTTTAATAATTATTTGCTATGGATATTTTTTGAGAGCGTATCCATGCAAAATTATCCCAAATCTTTTAAGAAAGATTTTAGCGATAGAATTTCAACTATATTATTTAATATTTTAGGCATAGACGACAAAGAGGTGGCCAGGTCTTATCTACCGTTTGCGCCGCTACTACTAAGTTTAAGGAGGCCGAAACTACAAATACAAAGGGTATTAGAATATAACTTTAATCTTAAAAATAAACTTTTTATATTGGAAAATATCCCGCATCAGGTAGTCATAGACCCAAAGCAACGAAGCCGTCTAGGTAAACTAAACAACCGCTTAAGTAAAAATTTTATACTGGGCAAGAAAGCGCTGGACTATCAGAGCAAAATGGCTATTTATATAAAGGGCATAAATTACGACGAAGCCATTAAATACTTTCCCAAGGGGCAAAAATACGACAAGTTAAAACAAAGCGTGATTTTTCTTACAAATAACGAATTTGCCGTGGATTTATACATAAACATAAAATATTCCCCAAAAATGAATCTTAAACTAGGGGACGACTCTCATAGCAAATTAGGCTACGGCTCCATAATAGGAAAAGATAAAAAAGGCTCTTATTTGATGTTTTTTAGGCTATACTCCTGATATTTCATAAATCCAAATTAAGTATTCGTTTTAATTTTTAAGAAGTTGTGATATAATCAAACAATTATTTAATCAAATCTCGGATCGGTGGTAAAGTTGTCTCTCTCGTTCATATCTAGAATTCTTAGCATTTTTAAAATAAAAGGCGTCTCTATTTTTATATCGCTTATTGCGATTAGCGTTCTGTTTTGGCGGTATAGCCCCGATATTGCTTTTAGCGATGTATATATTTTTGCAAACACGTCATCTAGGATAATAGCCCTTTGCATTTTTTGGCTAATTGCATTCGTTATTTTTGCTTTGCGCGCAACGATAAAATTCCTCTCTTCTATAAAAGACGATAAAAGGCAGCAAATAAAAGAGATAAAAAAGGAATCAAGCGAGTCTGTAAATAAAGCTAAAAGAAATTTTTTTATATCCGTAAAAGAAGCAAAAAGTACTTGGAAAAACGATATAAAATTTAAAAAAATACCGCTTATTATGATAATAGGAAATGAAAGAGCCGGCAAAAGCGCTTTCATTAATTATTCTAATATAGAATACCCGCTTGGAGATAGCCTTGATACATACAAAAAAATACATCAAAGCACGACTAATTTTAATCTTTACATATCAAAGAGTGGAGCTCTTATAGATACCCAAGGTATTCATTTTTCGCAAGAGGCTTTATTTAATCCCTCTTCAACGGACGAGCTTCCCGAGGATGACGTAGAAAAAAACAAAGACTTTCTCATAAAAAAGAACATATGGAAAGAGTTTTTAAATTTCTTAAATAAAAATATTTTTCACTCTAAGTTAGGCGGCGCTATTTTAATAGTGGATACTCAGCAGTTTTTAGAAAATCCCAAAGAGTACTCAAATGATCTAATAAGATACCTGGTAAAAAGAGTAAACGACTGCGAAAATAGCTTGAAAATAAAATTTCCTATTTATGTGGTATTTAGCAAACTCGACCTAGTCGAAGGTATGGGGGATTATTTCAAGCTTTTTAAAGACGATGTCGCAAATAAAGCTTTTGGACTCAGCTTGCCAAATAGCTTTAATAAAGACGAGCTAGATAATGATTTTAAAGAGCTAAGCCGTTCGCTACTTTACAACATAATGAGTAAAAACTCGCTTTCCCACTCCCTCGAGGATAAAAAACGCTCTTATTTATTCTTAAAACAGCTAGACAATCTATTTGCGCTCGTAAGCGACTTTGCCTTAAAATTAAAAGATGAAAATTCGTTAAAAAACAGTTCGCCGATCAAAGGCGTTTACTTTGTTAGCGCATTTCAGGAAAACGTGCCTATAAACTACCTAGTAAATACGGTGTGCGATAGATACGGCGTAAAAAAGCCGTTAGTTAGAGCCTTTAATAACTATAGCAAGCAAAGCTATTTTGTTAAATCGCTACTAAAAGATATTGTTTTTAAAGGTCACCTGGTAAACCCTAATTTAAATAAAAGCCTAAGAGCAAAAATTTTAAATTACGCATTAATAGTTTTCGTTTGTACCGCCGCTTACTTTGCGTGTAGCCATTTTCTAAAGCTAAAATCGGCAAAAGAGCTAGAGGCGCAGAATGCTATGCTTTCGGTATCCACACTACTTGACGGCCAAAGATACAAAGATTATACCCCTACTCAAAAGATAGAATTATTACGCAATCTAAAAGATATCTTAAAAATATACCCTAGACTATTTTCGGGGGATACTAAATTTGAATATCCGCTTTTGGATATATCCTACAAGGGTTTTAAGTCCGCCAAAGACTTGTATACGGAGCTAACGATAGATTTTCTTAAAAATACCATTCTTGTCGAGATGGAAAATATGTTAGAGACCGAGACGAACCCGGACAACCTCATAAAAGCCTTTTATATGTACCAATCGTTGTTCGATAAAGATTTTATAAATGCTAATTTGTTTAAAATTTGGATCAAGACAAATTGGGCTAAATTTGAAAAATACAACGTAAATCAAGAAGATTTTTTATCGCACGTCGATAGCGTATTAAATGCCGATTTAAAAGATATACCTAAAAATTTAAAATCCATCAAAGCAGCCGACGACAAACTTGCAAAAGTAGAAAGACTAGAAAGGCTATATTCTCTTTTGGAATTTATATCTTATAAAAATGAAAAAGAATTTTACGATATAAAAAAAGAAATTTCCGGAATTAACGGCGTTCTCGAAAACAGTAGCGCCTTTGAGCCGTTTAATAAAATTTATACCAAAGAGGGCATGAGGCAGTTCTTATCAAATCTAAGCTCCTACATAGACGACTCGGCAAATATCGAAAAATGGCTATTTCAAAACAAACAGGCAAGCGGGCTTGATGCAAACGAAGATAAATCGGCTCTACGCTTAGGCATAGCTAGGCTGTATTTACAAAAATACCGCTCCAGATGGATGACCGTGATAGGCGGCATAACGCCTAAAAAATTTAACTCCAGAAAAGAGACTTTAGATGAACTAGAGATATTATCAAAAGTTAAAAACCCGGTAAATTCGCTTGTAGATACGCTAAATGCAAATACTATTCTAACCGACGAAACTTTCTTGAAATACATCTACAGCCTTGGCTATCCTTCTACCGAGATTAGAAAATTATTTTCAAATTTTAGCTCTGATTTTAGCCCGTACCATACGCTAAACGATAGCTCGAAAGAAAACGGCATACTAAATACCATAAGCGACGATGTATCTAAAATCCATAAAAAAATCCTCGACTTTAACTATGAAATGCTACAAAGCGAAAACGACAAAATAACTTACGTAATAGGCGGCGTCAAAAATGAAAACGACCCGTTTATAGTTTTAAATAACGACTCAAAAATGCTCCCTAAAGAGCTTATGAACTACTATCAGCAAGTATCTAAGCTATCTTGGAAGCAGGTAGAGTCCGGAGCCTCTACTTTATTAAATACGGCATGGCAGGATGAAATTTACAGCCTTTACGCAAACGAAATAATGCCGTTTTACCCATTTGACGAGACGGCGGCACAGTCTGTTAGCATACAATCATTTAAAGCGTTTTTCGGTAAAAACGGGGCTTGGAATCAGTTTTACGATAGATTTTTAAAGAAAATTTTAACCAAAGGGGCAAACGGCTACAGAGTAAAATCGGCGTATGCGAAAGATTTTAAATTTAGCAAGAGTTTCTTAGAAAACATATCCGTGATAGACAATATAGCAAATACCATGCTTGATCTAAACGACGAGATTAAAATCAACTTCTATATTAAAGCCGTTGATTTATCGGCGGATTTTAGTAATATCAACGTTTCGTCGGTAAACGATAAAAGCATAACCTACGATCATACGTTGCCTTCAAGTCTTCACATAGCGCCTAAAGATTTTGATACCTCCTCACAGATCAAATTTGCGGCCAAATTTCAAAACGGTAATAAAATTGAGCAAAAAACGTTTAGCGGAGAGTGGGCATGGCATAGGCTTTTGAGAAATTCAAGCTATAACTCTGAGCAGGGTAAGTATTCTCTTTATCTTAATCCGCAAGAAAAATACTACTTTGGATTTGACGTAACGCCTAATAATGCCGAACTGATGGAACTTTTAAGAAATATATCTTCATTTAAGTTGCCTAAAAATATTTTAAATTAAGGAAGATTATGGAGCAAATAGCCGTTACTATACAGAATTTAGAAAACGCCGCAAACTACTCGTATAAATTTTATATCTTTGATGAAAACGGCGGCGATATAGGAAGCGATAGCGGCGTAACCTTTAGATGTCAAGATTCAGATGGAGCCATACTCGCTAGGCATGCACGCATAGGTTATGAAGAGGGATTTTTCACGATATCTTCATATGAAAACTGCGATATATTTTACGCCGATTCTTTTTCAAAGATCGCAAGCGACTACGAAACGGTTGTTAATGAGGGGGACGTATTTAGGATAGGGAGCTTAAAACTCATGTTTATAAATCCCTCAAAACTAGAAGAATATGCTATCAAAACGCAAAAACTAATAGAAAATACGCCTAGTTTCGACAAGCTTGACGATGTGCGCCTTGAGCCTAGAGGCAAGCTTTTAAATGTTGATTTTAAAGAGCAACCCGATATCAATATATTTCCGAAAGAAGACGACGAATTTTATATTAAAAACGACTCCCTTGCAAAGGCGACCGAACCAAATCCCGCATATGCTCCAAAACCTTTTACGCAAAACATGATATCTTCGCAAACATTAAACGATCTAACGCAAAAACTACTGGGTCAACTTAGAAACGAAATCGCGCCAAACACGATAGAGTCAAATTCCGCCACTCTAAGCGTAGCCGATCTAGAAGCCATACTATCTACCATACGCCTAACTGACTCTACAAAACTAATCAACTCCGTCTTGTTGCAGCTAGTATGCAAGGAGCTATACTCCCATATGTATGATATAGTCGAAAACAATTCGTTTTTTAAGTACCTATCGGGAGCCGTTACTAAAAGTACTCAAGAAAAAAAAGAGGCCTTTGAATATTTAGTACTAAAGGCTCTAGAAAGCTATATCTCAAAAAAATAATACTATATAAATTTAAGCAAGCTCGTTTAACAGGCTTGCTTAAATTATCCCAATCTACCTAATCCTTAATATTATGCTCTTTAGCATACTCTTCTATCTTATCTTTTAGATCTTTTGGAAAACTAGGTTTATACATAGCAGGAGTTAAAGGATTTAGCCTTTTATCCAGTTTACCCGATTCATACATCCTTTTTAGTTCTTCCGGGGTATTATAGTAAGGTGCGTTAGGATAACCTTCGGGAGGAGTTAGGGACATTATTTTAGATTCTAATAGGGTGGAGTCGATGTAGAGGGGGATGTCTTTATTGGTCATTTCTTTTGGGAAGCCTTTTTTGTCAAATCTATTTGTAAAATGCGGCAATTCGTTATCTAAATATTTTACAAATTCCTCCCTAGTCGTTTCGTTTGCGTCTATATCTCTAGGGTCAAGTAACTTTCCTTCTTCTATTTCGTCTTTCAAAAATTGATGAGTAGTCCCTTCTGGGTCAAAAGCTACCCCTCCCCTATTAAAATCCATAATAAAATCGCTCCCTACTATCTCGTCTAGATATGGTATCATACCGTGTTGGTCTAAAGGAGGGTTTTTATATAGGGCTTGGAATTCTAATGAACGGGATAGGTTTTTGTTTAGTCCTATATTATAAGTGTAGTATTGAAAAGCATCGGATAAATACTTTAAAGCTTTTACTTCTCCTAACTGAGCGGCTAAAAATACTCTTTGAAATTTCCTTGCTTTAAATCCTCCCGCTCCTCCGCTTCCAAAGGCTTTAACGTCGCCTAATATCCCTGCGCATATATTCCACTCCCCTATAAACAAATTTGATTTTAAAGTATTTTTATTTCTCTCCACCGTATCGTAAATATCTTTGTATTCTGGTTTAGTTAGTCTTCCTTTTTCATCTACTCTTCCTATAGCGTCATCAGGTATTTCAAGCATAGAGCATTTTAGATTACTTCTTTTTACTAGATAGATATATCTATCTCTTTTATCTTTTAAGCTTTCATAGTATGCTTTTTCTTTTTTAGTCCAAGGAGAAATTTCTTTAGAATTAGGTTTAAAGCTTAGCTTATACCAAGGCTCAAAGGATAGATACTCGGTTTGTCCGTATTCGTTAGGGTTTGGATTAAAGTAGCTTGGTTTATAGTCTTTATAGGGGGAGGAGTTTAGGATTTCTCTAGCGTCTAGTAAGTATTTTGACTGGATTTTAAGATATTCAGGATTTGTTCTAATGGACTTATAGGCTTTATTATTAGGGATAAGCAAATTCGTATTTTTATCAAATTTCAATTCTTGCCCATCAGGTGCTATTACTATATATGTTTCCATTATTTCTCCTTTATTTATTGCCATTATTCCTATTATTATGTTTAAGAATAAAATTTTAATTTACTTAATTTTATTACCAAGCCTTATCCTAAAAACAACCCGTCTTCCATTATTATAGTGGTGGCTAGACGACCAATCAATCTAGGTGGAGTTTTTTTAGGAGGTTCTTTTGTTGTACTATTTTTATATTCATAGTACTCCTTACACCCCACATATATCCCTTTGATATTATTCTTGCCTATTACGTCTAGGGCTTGCAGTAGTCTTCTTGCTTTATTATCTACCTTGGGCTCTTTACTAGTAGTATCCGTATTAAAGTTTCCTTCTTTAAAGTCTTGGAGTATTTCCATGGCTTCGTTGTAGCTGTCTATAGCAGACTCAAATTCTACTGCTTCATCGTCACTGCTTTGAGCCTCTTTATACATCTCGTAAATTTCTCTTCTTTGCGTATAGTCCATAAAGCTACTAGCAGATATATCCAAAGGTCTTTTTGAATCAGCTACCATAAGCTCTTTTGGCTCAAATGGCATATCATGGGTTTTTAGATGGTTAAAGAAGCTTTGATCGTCTTTATACGTAGTTCTTAGTTCGTCTAGGCAAAGATAGGCTATTAGTTTATTTAAAGGCATATTTTTAGATAGGCTAGAGTTTGTTTTAGTATAGATGTCGTTTATATCGTAGTAAAAGAATTTATGATAGTCCAGTCCTCCGCTAGATAGTCTTCCTCCTATGATCGTTCTTTTTAAATCTACGTTCATAAAAGAGGAGTGTATTTGCATAGGATAGTAGATATACTCTTTAGTGCCTTTGCTCATAGGAGCTAGGGATATATTTTTTACGGCATAAGGCTCGTCGTGTTTATGCGTGTAGTATTTATATAAGATATCTTCATATTGACGTTTATGCTTTTCGTATTCGGAGATGTAGAGGCTATCTAGGATGAAATTAAACCCGCTACCGGTTATTATGGTTTTTAGCGTGGTTTTAGCCGAGCTGGTAAAGAATTTACCCGTAGCTTTTAGTACTACGCTTTTATAGATAGGCGCTTTAAAGTCTTTTGGTATATTTTTTAGTTTTTTTAGGTGTATAGAAGCGTCTTTTGGGTTAAGATTATCCGTAACCTCAAAGTAAGCAAAAATATTCTTTTTTACCTCGACTATGTCTGCGAAGGCTTTAACTTTTAGCTTTTTAGATAGCCCCTTGGCTCTTTTTTCGTCTGCTATCATAACTCTTATATTTTCATCCCCTAAAGACGTAAATATCCTAAACTCGCCGATATTTTCCATAAAGATTTCTTTGATACTGCTTTTTGAAAAAATATAATTAGCCATGCTCTTAGCTATTTTTGCATAACCTTTGCTTCCAAAAAATCCGTAAAAAGGGAAAAGCTCTTCTAAAACCTCGTCTACTATAGTAGATAGCGACATATCTATGTAAAATTTATAATTTTCATCCATAGGTACGGACTTAAACGGCCTCATAGCATTATCGCGGGCTTTTTTTAGATCTTCATACGCCCACATATCGTCTTGAGCTACTTTGTCGTCGAAATTTGAGCCGTACTCTTTCTCGAAATCTTTAAAAAACTCGTAAAAGCTATCTTCAAATATCGGCATACCGTTTTCTACGAAACCGTTTTCAAAGCCGTCTGCTATCTCTTCTATGCATACGGCGTCTTTTGCTTGGGCGCTTTGCATAGTCTGTTTAAAGAAGTAAATTTTCTTTTTGCCTTCGCTAGTTTGTAAAAACGCATCCTCGTTTAAAAGCTTGAACCGCTCTTTATATACGGTTATGTATTCGTCGTCGTTACTACCAAAAAAGCCTCCCGGGGAGTTAAATTCGATCAAAGATTGGTCGAATTTTTGTCTAATGACGTAAAAAGTCGTAGCTAAAAGAAATACTTCTATGGCGGAGTACGGATGGGTGATTACTTCATACTCTCCTTTATGTGTACCCTCAGTCAAACTGGGAAGAAGCCTTTTTATATCGCCTTTGTTTTCATAAGAACCGACACTGCCAGACTTTCCTTCCAAATAAAATATTTTCACTACGTATTTTTTATTGATGGTTTTAAAATAATCCGCAAATTCTTTTATACTTGTTTTTAAAAATTCCTCCTCTTTTTCTTTTATTTCTTTCATATCGGCCGGAGATCTGAAGAATGAATTTATGTGCATTAGCTTCATATATAAAAAACCTGCTTTCATCCCTAGCTTACTAGACTCTTTTAAAATAGCTTCTCTTCTAGATTGTTTTAATCTTCTATCTATAAAGCTGTTTTTATAAGCGGCCTCGAGATTGTATTTGCGTATGTCGTTTTCTATTTGATTTATCTCATCCCTTGATATACGCACGAACGGGCTTAAATTTAGCAGATACAAGTCCTCTTCTTCTTTTGCGTTTACGCTTATAGAGTATTTACTGTAGTCTTTTACTTGGTTTATCTCGCCGGGCTTTATTAGCTTTGGGTCTTTATCGCTTCTGTTGTTTTCATCGTTTATTTTATAGCTAAGCGCCGTTTCTACTATATACTCGCTTAGCTTGGCGTTGGTTTTTTGCGAGGCTCTTGATAGCACGAGATAGTTTTTAGCTAGTTTTCCGTATCGCAGGCTATTTGTATCCCGGTCTTTATCGGTAGAGGATTTATCTCGGATGAGATTTGCGAACTTTAAAGAGTTAAAAAACGGATGTTGTATATATACGAAGTGCGCGCCGTTTGATATCACGCTATTTTCTACGGCTTCATACAAGCTATAGCTATCTTTATCTTTCTTTCCGGTATTTTTATAAATACTTACGTTTCCGTTTTGAGCTTTACGGATCTTTGCTCTGATATCAAAAAAGTCCGTACTACTTAACTCCATAATATTTTTTAGTTGATATACGCTGCCAGGTAAGTAATTTGGTTTAAGAGGATTGTTTCTAAAATCCATCTCCCCATCTTTTTTATTTTCGTTAAATATGAAATCTCCGCAAATGCCTAAACATTCGTCTACGTTAGTTTGAACGTTTAACCCCGAAACCTCAAATCCCGAAAAATCTATAAATCCTCCGCCGCTACCGTCCTTGGACTTAAATACTAAAATATTGCTAAGGGAGTCTGAATTTAGAAGTCCAAAGATAAAACCAAACTCGCTGGCAAGCAAATTTGCAACCGGTCCGGCAAATGCGTAAAAGCCCTTTTTTTTACTATATTCGTATATTTTAGAGCCGGTTTCATAAATATCTCCCGCAGAGGATATAATGGTTACGGGCTTATATATTTTTTTAAGCTCCGTGAAGTCTATGATACTAATCAAGGCCTTTGCTATCTCTTTTACGGTATAGCCGTATGTTTGCTTGGATGTTTTTTCTATGTTGCTTTTTAGTTTGTTAAACGCATTGCTTATGCTTTCTTTTACTTCCTCTTTCGGGGCGAAATTTTCATTTTCCAGTATGACCTCGGCTTTTTGGATTATACTTTTTTGCAGCTCATCCAAACTATTCTTGACGCCGGTTTTGTTTACGTCGTAGTTTTTTGCCAGCTCGCTTGCCGCATCGGTAAAATTTTTTACTTTTTCATACTCCTTTTTGCCTGTGTTTGCAAGATTTATTAGGTCTTTGATGAATTTTTCTACCGGATTTTCTTCGTTTATTGCAGTATGTACCTCTATGACTTTATCTAGTCTTCTAATGTTAAATTTACCGTTTCTTATCGTCTCTTTGCCGTCTATGAGCGCGCTTTTATCTATAAAATTGGGCGTTACTATTTTTATATTATTGCCGTCGCTAGGAATCTCTCGTATATTTGGGCTCATATCAAAAAGCCTTTGCATGATAATGCCGCCTAGGGTATTTGGCTGCAATACGTCATTATGATAAAAGCTGTTGAGATTTCTGCAATAAAAAGTAACGTTAGGGTATTTTTGAGTATACCCGTCAAATTCCTTCAGTAGCGTTTCTATATCCTGCACGACTCTTATATCGCTTATTTGCACCTTGCTTCCTTGCGTTTAAATTAAACCTGCCCGCTTAACATTACGACTTCGCATATATCTAGACTCGGCTCGTTGTCTTTATCAAACCCTTTAGCGATTTGCAGTTTTACGCTTTTAGCGTATGAGGGCGAGAAAAATACCAAAGTGTGCACCGGTCTTTTTTGCGACCTATCCAGGCTTTCGTATTTATCTAGCCTGGTGAAGTATCCCGTTCCGCTTTCAGGTTCGCCCGCATCTTTATATGCTTTATTGCAAGCCTTTTGAGGAGAGTTTGGGATTACAAATACCAAATTTATAGTATTTATGCCGTAGCGTAGCTCGAATTCTTTAAATTTATGGTCTTCGTTATAGTTTTGCTTTAGCTTTTTATCCAGTTCGCCGTCGCTAGGATTTTTGCCTTCGTTTAAATTTAGCCGTATCTGCTCAAAGCCCTCTTTGTTTTCAAATTTAGCCCCGTTTAGATAGTAGATGTTTACGGGCAGATTGTCTTTTTGCGAGGCGTAGTTTTTAAAATGCAGCCTTATGCAAGCAGAGTTGCTATTAGCGCTATCTTTGCCCGCATTTGAGATATTAGAGCCACCGATATCCCCAGGATCTGATATCCTAAGCTTGTTTGATTTTTTAGCGCAGGTTAGTATAGAGCCCCTATCGCTCCTACATAAATTTACGAAGTCTTGCATCAAGGCGTGATCGCCGTTTACGGTTTTTTGGCTAAGAGCGCGGCTTGGCACGAAAGCTACTCTAGTGCAAGGAGAGTTTGTGCTACAACCTACTATGGGTAAGTTTATAAAATCGCATCCTAGTATCAGGGGTATGCCGTTTGATTTTATCGTTCTTCCTCTTACGCTTTTTAGCACTACCCTGCCGCCGTGTTCACAGGTTATGATATCGTCTTCTATGACCGGGTGTAGATACGAGAGGCTAGTTTTAACCGCCGTTTCGTCAAACGTTTTATCTTCGGGAGCGATTTGATTGAGTTCCTTTAGCTCTTTAGCCTTTTTACTAGCCGGTTTTAGCTTGATATTTAGGCTATCTTCTTTTATATCGTAGTTTAGAAGCCTAGCCTGAGAGTTTTTGTATAGTAAATTTAGCCCTCCTATGCCGCTATGCGTATCTCTTGGCTGAAAGATATACGAGGCGTAGCTTTCGCCAGCTTGGCCATCCTTGCTAGCTTGGTTTTTAGGGGCAAGCGATGAGGAGGTCTGATTTGCGTCTTCTTTGTTTTCCAAATCGTTTTTATCTTTGTTTTCTTTAAAGCAAAGCTCGCAATCTTCTTTTTCCTCGCCTCCCGTTAAAAGCTTACTCATCATAAAGACTTTGGCGTTTAGATATTTAAAGCTTAAATTTATATCCTCTTCTACGCGCCCAATATCAAACGTACTTTCGTTTTTTAAAAATATATCGCAGTTTTTATGATAGATATGTATAAGCTCGCTAGGCTCAAACCTTATCATCTTTAAGAGCTGTTTTGCTTGGTACTGTTTATCTTCTTTGGACATATCTTCTAGCGCTTGGATGGAGGGTAGGATTATGCTTCTTTGATCCTCGTCTATCTCTTTTTTATATGCGCTGCGCGATTTTTTTGAGAGTACCAAATAGCGCTTATTATCGTTAGATAGATATCTCCACCCCTCAAATTTAAGCTCGTACGCGCTTTTGCAAATTTCTATCCTAGCCTCTATCCATTTTTCAAGCTCCGCGCTATCTTGCTTATGGCTAACGTATGGGCTTATACCTTTATAAAAGTCCGATATATACGTGAGTCTATCTTTTGCTTGTTCTAAATTTAACTTTTTATCCAGAGTAAAAAATCTGCATCCATATATCGCAAACGTCAAATTTAGATCATCTTGCATGACCTCTGAGGCGAGCGTTTTTGCGTTGATATCCCTGATATCTTCTTTATCTATGATTTTTATTAGTAGATTATCTTGCGTATAGGCTAGCAAGCAGCTAATGAGATCTTCTACATTAGGCGCCGCGCCTAGATCATCGTATCCAAAGTCGTTTACGTATAGGCTTACGGGATATATTACGCTTTCTAGGATCGAGATCTTTTCTTCTTCCATATTGCCTAGCCTCGGAAGGTTTTTTAGATAAATTTTATAAAACAGTATCTGAGAAGCCAGGGTTTGTAAGTAGTCGTTTAGATAGTTTAGGGCTTTTGCTATATCTTTATCTTTTATCTTAGCTTCGTTTTCGGGATGGTTTAAAAGATACTCCATCAGATATAAGCTCTCTACTAACTGCTTCATAAAGTGAGAAGCCTTTAGCACGTTTATAAGATGAAGTTTGGAGGTGTTTTGATAGTCGAATTTTTCCGTATAGCTTACCATGCCGTATCTAAGGCCAAGATCCGAGATAACCGATACGCTTGGCTCAAATACCTGATTTGCGTCTATTTTTACGGTATCTGAGCTAAACGTATTTTTATACTCTTCTTGCTTATCGAAGTATCCTTCGTCGTATTCGTCGTAAATTTTATGCATAACGGAGTCTATATGATGAACCTCTATACCAAAAGTATCTCCTTTACTGGCCTTGCTTATATTAGAGCTTACGTTTTGCTTATTTAGCTCCTCGCAGGCCGTTTTGTTTTCTTTTACGATATCGACGCAATCTTCTAGCGTAGCCTCGTCTTTATCGTCTTTGCTAAAGCCAAAGAAGCTTTTTATCTTATCAAACGCCTTGCTAACCATGCCCCCTATAAAGCCATACGGGTCTAGTATCCTAGCTACCCACCTTATGCCTTTATATATGACCTTGGCTATAAAGCCTAAAAACCTAAAAACGATAACCGGCAAGGATATCAATACTCCTCCAAAGCCAGGAGCGTTAAAGGTATATAGCTCCTTTACTTCGTTTGGATAGACCGAGCAATAAACCTGAGCCAGATGTCCTCCTAGCGAGTGACCAGTTACTACAAGAGGAGGGGTAGGAGCGTAGTTTGCGTGGCAAGTAGCGTCGTAAGGGTTTGGAATCTCGATAATATCTTTAGTATAGCTTGATGTCTTTGATGTCTTAGGGCCATACGGGTTCTTATTTACCGAAACGGACTTTATAGCATCATCCATATGATCCGTTATGCTTTTATAAATTTCGTCTTTTAGTACCTTAAGAGATACTATCTGATCCATTGCCGCGCCGAAAAAGGCTATCATGCCGTCTGTTATAACTAGGTCTTTTATACCAAGCTCCGTGCCTCTAAAGCCTATTACGTAGTTGCCAAATTTACTATCGTAAAAGGCGCTGGAAGAATACCCCGTGATAGAAGTATCTTTAACGTGATGAAGGAGTTCGTAACGGTTTACGAAGGATTTGGTGCGGAGGGAGAGCTGATGTCTGTTCTCTTGATTAACGAAAATGTAAGGGGGTTTCTCTTTATCTTTTGGCCTATGAACAAAGCTTTGAATTTCGTTGTTTATCTGTTTTTTTTCAGGCTTTTCATCTATTTTACCGTTGTTACTCTCATCTATTGGTTTTTCTATGACCATATCCTGATTAAACCTAGCTTCTATAGCTAGGGCGTAGGCGGTGGGTTCGCCGATTTGCCTATTGTATTTTCTAGATATGTCAGTTTCGTTATCTTCGGTTATTTTATCGCCTTTAGTTATCCCGTCCGCAAATTTCCACCTAGCAGGAGGTTCGTCTTTAAATTTATCAAACCATCCGTCATCTTCATTCTCGTTTACCCAGTGAAGCATAGCGTAGCTAGCGTCTGCTATGTCTGCGTAGTCTTTAAATTTAGATATTAGGTCTTTGGTTGAAATTTCGCTCATGGTATTATCTTCTTTCCAGGTCTTCTAAATAAAACCTATTTCCGCCTTTGGTATATCTTATCTCATCTCTTGATAAAGCAAATCCTCTTCCTTCGTCTCCGAAGAGACCGAATTTAGTTCCTTGATAGCTGTATGTTGCAGAAAGCTCTATAGGCACTATTTCGTCATTATCCACGTAGAAGTATCCTATGTCTATAGAGGGTTTAAATTTATTATAATCTTCTTGTCCTATGAAATTTATGACCTCGTTTATATATTTTTTAGAAACATTAACGGCCTTTTTATAATCTTGCTCATAAGATCTAGTGCTTGTGTAGTATTTTTTACCGTTGGAGAGGATTTGGGGGAATTTTTGATCGACTGGCTTAGTATCTACGGCATATAATCCGCCGCCCAAATCCCTACCTTTTAATTCTTTTATTGCCTCTTTTCTCTCCCTCTCCCTATCATCTATTTCCTTTTCGAATTTCTTATTAAACACATACACCCCTCCGTATTTCTTACCTAGCTTTGTTATTTCGCTATTGCTTAGTTTGTTATCTCTAGTATCCTTTGCACTACATCCTACTAAAAATGCTATAGCTAATAGGGCTAATATGCTTAAGGTAAATTTCACTACGTATCCTTTGGTTACCTGGTATTTGTTTGTATTATAGCTACTTAAATTTTAAGAGAGGATAGTTCGTAAGAAAATCAAGTAAAATAAAAGTTTACGTTGGATACAATAGTAAATATTTTTTCAAAGGAGTAAAAATGGCACAGCCGGCGTATATCAGGATAGAAGGCTCTTCGCAAGGCCTAATTTCAAGCGGAGCATCTACGGAAACCAGTATAGGCAACCGTTATCAGTCTGGACACGAAGATGAAATCATGGCGCAGGAAGTATCTCATATAGTAAACGTCCCCGTAGATCCGCAAAGCGGTCAGCCTTCAGGACAAAGAGTACATAAGCCTTTTGTTTTCACGTCATCGTTAAACAAGGCGGTTCCGCTACTTTACAATGCGCTAACTAGCGGAGAGAGACTAAACAACGTAGAAGTTCACTGGTTTAGAACATCGACTAGCGGCGGTGCGGAGCACTATTTTACCACTAAGCTAGAAGATGCGATAATAACCGACATAACCCTAATCATGCCAAATGCTCAGGATAAAAACAACAACGATAAGACGGAGTTGTTTAAGGTCTCTATGAACTATAGAAAGATAACTTGGGAGCACGTTGCGGCAGGAACCAGCGGAAGCGACGACTGGAGAGAAAACTCAAGAAGCTAAGCTAAATTTAAGAGGCTTGCCTTGCAAGTCTCTTACTATATTTACAATCGCCCTTTAAAACGGTAATTATAAATATAGTATGATAAATTTAAAGACTATTAAAGGCTATGGTGTATTTATAAAATTAGATAAATTTGATCTATCATAAAACGCTTTGCATTGCCGCCGTATTAAAACGTTTTAAAATTTAAGTTGGCCGCATAGACTAAGCGTGAAAGAATACAAATTTGAGCTATTAAGAGTATAGGGACGTACGCATGGATTCACAAAAACCGATTTCGTATGCAAATTTGACTATAAACGGACAGATTTTTACCGTAACGAAAGCTACGATAAAAGAGAGCTTGGAAGAGATATTTTTTGCAGAGTGCGAAGGATACTGCGAAAGTATGGAAAGTCCGCTTGTTCAAAGCTTAAATTCTACTCTTTTAAATGATCCGGACGGATATAAATTCCTAGACAAGCAAGCCGTTTTAAAAATAAAAAAGATAGCATTGCAAAACGCAAGCGATAAAAGCTCCGTTAGCTTACCCGGTAGCCAAGATACGGACGAATCGGTATATAGCGGAATAATATCTGAAGTAAGCTATATGGGAACGTCAAATGCAGGGGGCCATAAAAGCTCTATTTCTCAAAAGTATTTTTTTAAATTCGTTTTAAGCTCTCCGCTCTTTAGGCTATCGATAAATTCGGCAAATAGAATTTTTACCGATCAGACGGTAATAGACGTTATAAAAGAAATTTTAAAATTTTACCGAACCTCGCTGATAAAAGAGGTTGATTTTTCTAATATAAAAAACTCGTATGGGCCAAGAGAGTATATCTCGCAATACAATGAAAGCGATTTAAATTTCTTGCAAAGGATTTGCTTTAATAACGGTATATATTTTTATGAGGACGATAAAAAGATATATTTTTACGATACCGTAACTATTTCCGGTCTTAAGCCGGCAAGTCAAGACGGCGCGGTATCAAACGCTCCTTCTGGCTTTAGAGAGGTAAATTTTAATCCAAATATCAACAACGCGCTAAAACAAGAGTGCATAAGCGCTATAAATAAGACTGAAATTTTAAACGCTAACAACTTTTCTTATTCTTCGCAAAACACTATGTATCCCACCGTTTTAGATACGGTAAATTCCAAACAAAACGAGAAGACTAAATACAATGCGCACTTTCATTTAGGTCAGTATTCTTTTACGCAGCAAGAGTCTTTAAATATCCCTACTGAGCTAAAAAGGCGTAGATCTATTTTAAATTTAAATACCTATATAGCAGATTCTAACGTATTTGGTTTGAAGTTAAATAGCGGAGTGTCTTTAAGCTATGATCCCTCTGCCTTAAAAAACGATACTAAATTTGATTTTATAATCATAGCCCTCGTTCAAAATTTCGTAGACGAGACGAATTTGGAAAATAGACTAGATACTAGCGATATAGTCCCAATCTCCGGCAAAAGCTTCTCGACATCTTATAGCAATCAAATAATAATGCTTCCTTCTAGTACCGTATACGTACCAAACTTTAAAACAAAGCCTAGATCCCCGGAAGTAACCTTGGGAGTAGTTATAGGAAACAACGGCATAGACGACGAAAAAAATACCATCCATACCGATGAACACGGCCGCGTAAAAGTAAGAATCAATGCCTTTTCTTCCCAGGAGACGGTGGATAATTGTTTTAACCCAAACGGCATCAACACAACAAATACCAAAGACTACTCTCATAGCGCTTATTTAAGAGTAATGACGCCTATCGCTAGTAGCGATTCTGGGTTTTTTGCTATACCTAGGATAGGCGACGAAGTCGTAGTTTCGTTTCTGGAAGGGGATATAGATAAGCCCATGGTTAGCGCTAGTTTATATAACGCCTATAATCCTCAGCTGCCAAATTTACCCAGCGATTACCATCAAACTACGTTAAGCTCAAAAACCATAGGCGTAAACGAAGGCGGTAGAAATGAATTTACTTTTTCAAATTTAAAAGACAAAGAGCATATTTATTTAAAAGCCCAGAAAGATTACGGCGAACTCATACAGCATGATTTTACCCAAACCATACTAAACGATAAGTCCTCAAAAGTCCTAGGAACCTACACCGAAAGAATACAAGAAGCTCACGTTCAAACCATAGACCTAGCCAAAAACGTAAACGTAGGGGCGGAATATCTCACAACGGTAGGTCTTAGCAAAGATACCGTCGTAGGACTATCAAACACCGTAAACGTAGGAGTAGATAATAAAATAAGAGTCGGCCAAGATAGCTCAGAATATGTAGGAAACGATAAAAATATCGAAATAAAAGGAAATTTAGATACTATCATCTATCAAAACGAAAACAGAACCGTCAAAGAAGATAAAAAAGACGTGATAGAAGGCAGTTATGAGATGAGCTCTTCAAAGGGGATAAACAAATACACCCAAGAGCACATAGTTCTCCAAGCCGACAACTACATAGATATAAAATCTAAGTCAAATTTAACCACCAACACAGACTCTCAGCATACGGAAGTCGCAGACTCTAAATTTGCAGATATTAAGTCAAACTACGAGGTGGATGCGGGCAATCAAATCTTGCATCAAGTCGGCAACGCTCAAATTAAGATAACGTCAAATAACGTAATTATTAGGGCCGGCGGGGTAGAAGCGATATTTGATCAACGAGGCATAACCGTCATAGGCGGAGAAGTAAGAGCGGAGTAAGGTGTATCTCTCATAGATACAGTCAAATCTAAGCCTTGCTCGGGCGCTGGTTATTTTTATCGCTTAGAGATATTACCGCAGTATCTGAGCGTTTATGTATATCTTTGGTGGTATGGGTTTTACTTAGGTCGTTTGAATATATTATGAGCTTGGTATCTTTTTTGTTATCTTTATCTATGGGTATGTTAAACGTAGCCGTATATGAGTTTTTAAATAAGGAGTCTTGGTTTTTTACCAAAGATAAGCTTTGGTATGCCGTTTTATTAGAGCAGTTATGAAGATATACTTTATCTATATCGGTAGCTTCGCCGTTTTCGTTTTCGATGATTAGATCTTGGACGGTAAGGGTGAAGTTTGAGTTTGAGTAAGAAGTAGGCACGGCTTCGTTTCCGTAAGCAAGAAGAAGCTTCATATCAAACATAGCCGAAGCCTTATCGTCTCTAAGGGTAAAGTTGTTTTCTTTAGCGAAATTTAGGAGGGTAAAATTTAGATAGGGCGAGGTTTGATTTGAGGCTGAATTTGAGTCGTTAGAACCCGGGTTGCCGCTTTGTTTAAAGCAGCTCATCTCTATCATGCCCTCTTTTAGCTTATACTCTATCTCTTCTTCATCCCTTCTAATAGACGTAAAATGCGGGTTTTTCGGTTTGGTTTTATCGTTTGAAGAATTTTGATTGCTTGCTTCGCTTTTGTTTTTATTATCGCCGCTATCTTCGCTTCGGTAAAGAGTTACCGTATCGCTTGAAGCAAATTTACCCGTAAAAGGATCAAGGGATTCGCTGCTTGTTTTAGCGTTTTTAAATTTTATCTCTTCGGTAGTAGAGACGCTTGGACTTTGGGCGGTATGGTCGGCGTTTGAGTTTTCATAGGGATTAAATATAAAATCCGTAAGCAATAGCTCGCATAAATTTACCTTGCCGTAGTTAGCCCTGCTTGGATTTAGCTCTTTTGGATTTAGCTCGCTACAATCAAACGGGGTTTGGCTAGCTAGCACTATGGTAAAGTCGCTCTTTTTAGGCTGAAATATCCTAATAGGAGTAGCGGTCTTAATAGGGCAAAGTATGAGTATATTTTCTTGTTTATATAGCTCTTCCTCTCTTTTTCTTAAGAGCTTGTTTATCCTTGAAGCGTTAGACCCGGCTGCTAGGGTTAGGTTTATGCAGTAGATGTTTTCTGGGCTAAAGGTTTTAGAGGTATGAGAGCTTAAGAGAGAATTTAGCTTGTCCGCAAAAGGCTTAAACAGCGCTTCTTGTTTTGAAGCGGCGGATGCGTCGCCAAGTTCTGCGCCGGATTTGCTTAAACCCGGATCTTGTTTTTCCGAGCTTATGTTGTTATTTAAGGAGCTATTATTTAAATTAGGCGCGACGCTACCGGCCGTATTTGGCTTTAATTTATTTATCTCGTAGGTTTTTATAAATTCTAAGCAGGTGTTTTCTTGCGCGCTTTCTTCGTCTTTTTCGTCTTTTTCGTAGTATTTTATCTTTGTTACGTTTAGATGGCTAAATACGTCTATACACTCTCTAAAGCCGATATGCTCCGTACCGACCGAGGTTAAATTTGAAGCGCTGAAGTCGGTTTGGTTGCCTAAAGAAGAATATAGGTTGTTTAAATTTTCATTATATGCGTCATGCTCGAAAAGACCGAATCCGGTTGAAATCCTCTCTCTTATTTTATCGAATTTATCATCCCTTTTTCCGTCAAAGCTTTCATAAGCTAGCCAGTACCAAGCTCTAAAACGACTTTTAGTCTTGACGTAAGTTACCAAAGACGCATTTAGTTCTTTTTTATCGCTAAGATAAAGAAGCGCCAAAAGAGCTACGTGTTCTTTGCTAGGAGTTATTGATTGCCCGCTAGTTTGGTTAGAGGCGACAAGCGCGACTTCTCCTAATTTTTTAAGAGGAGAGCCGCTTAGCTTTTTATCTATCTCCTGAACGAGGGGTTTTAGCTTTTGTTCAAGGATAAAGCATTTTTGATCCTCGGAGGTAAACTTAAACTCCGGCAAAGAGTTTTTGGTTTCAGCGGTATTGGGATTCGAGCTTGACG
>ERZ773056.281-NODE-281-length-26653-cov-7.241146_pt1 | contig 26653 bp, 21 predicted proteins | sample MGYA00580857_ERZ773056 | MGnify/ENA primary metagenome ERZ773056 (study PRJEB29015, sample SAMEA2737996) | human oral metagenome | biome: human oral; feature: human-associated habitat; material: dental | place: China | collected 2114 ... | reverse complement strand
CGCGCGTCGCACTCGGCACTGTTGCGGCCGCTTTCCTCCACCAGGCCCTCGGCACCAGCATCGTCAGCCACGTGGTTGAGCTTGGTGGGGTGCGGGCGACTCGCGTGGATCTCCCACGTGCGCAGGACCTGGCCGCGATCGATGCCGAGCCCACCCGCTGTTTCGACGCGGAGGCGGCGGCTGCCATGGCGGCAGAGGTGGAGGCCTGTCGTAAGGAAGGCGACACCTTGGGCGGAGTCGTGGAGGTGGTCGTGTGGGGGCTGCCGCCAGGCCTGGGATCCCACATCCAGGGAGACCGCCGCCTCGACGGGAGGCTGGCGGGTGCGCTGATGGGTATCCAGGCCATCAAGGGAGTCGAGTTCGGTGCTGGTTTCGAACTGGCGCGGCGGCGAGGCTCGGCTGCCCACGATGAGATCCTGCCGACCAATGAGGGGATCTCGCGCGCGACCCACAACGCGGGAGGCGTGGAGGGTGGCATGTCCACCGGCGAGGTGCTTCGGGTCCGTGCCGCCATGAAACCGATTTCGACCGTGCCTCGGGCGCTCCGCACCCTGGATGTCTCGACGGGCCAGCCCGCCGCGGCTCATCATCAGCGCTCCGACGTTTGTGCGGTACCGGCTGCCGGGGTGGTCGCTGAGGCCGTGACCGCGCTGGTACTGGCGGAGTTGGCGCTTGAGAAGTTCGGCGGCGACTCCGTCGCAGAGACCCGTCGCAATCGCGACGCCTACCTCGCCGACCTCGTGACACGGGGCTTGGAGGTGCGTCAATGACCATTGTGCTCATCGGGGCTCCAGGAGCGGGGAAGACCACGGTCGGCGCTGAGCTGGCCAGGCTGCTCGGACGAGCATTTGTCGATGTGGATGCCAGGATTGAGGAAGTGGTGGGGAAACCCGTCAGCGAGATTTTTGCCGACGAGGGAGAGGCTCATTTCCGCTCGCTTGAGGAGTCGACCACCCTCGAGTTGCTTGCGGATGGCGAGGTGGTGAGCCTGGGCGGGGGAGCGGTCATGAACCCCCGCATCCGCCAGGCCCTGGCGGGACATGATGTCATCTGGTTGGAGGTCTCGATCAAGCAGGCCTCTCGCCGTGTCGGGCTCAACACTGCGCGGCCACTCCTGCTGGGCAACGTCCGGGGCAGGCTGGTGGAGCTGCTGAGGGAACGCACACCCGTCTACGAGGCGCTCGCCACCACCCGGATCGACACCGACCGGCGTGAGCCGCGGGAGATCGCGGTAGAGCTTGCCGACGCCAGGAGACAGCCGTGATCATTCCCGTTGACAGTCAGCTCGCCCCCTATGAGGTGCACATCGCTCCTGGCGCTCTGAGCAGGCTGGAGGAGGCACTCGGCGAGGCCACGCGGGTGGCAATCATCGTTCCCGGACCGTTGACGGCACTGGCGGATCAGGTGAGGGAGCGCTGCCCAGGGCGGCAGGTCACGCTAGTCACCGTCGCCGAGGCCGAGAACGCCAAAACACCGGCTGTGCTGGCTGACTGCTGGGACGCGCTGGCAGCCGCCGGTCTCACCCGCAGCGACCTGGTGATCGGGCTGGGCGGCGGCACCACCACCGACCTGGCGGGTTTCGTGGCTGCCAGCTGGCTACGGGGCGTCGGGTTCATCAGCATCCCCACCACAGTCCTCGGCATGGTCGATGCGGCGGTCGGTGGCAAGACCGGCATCAACCTGACGGCAGGCAAGAACCTCGTCGGGGCATTTCACGAGCCCAGGGCCGTCATCTGCGACCTGGAGCTGCTTGGGGGACTGCCCCGCCTGGAGATTGCATCCGGACTGGCGGAAGTCGTCAAATGCGGGTTCATCTCAGATCCTGGGATCCTGGAGTTGATTGACTCCGATCTCGCAGGATCCCAGGACACCACGTCTGAGACCTTTGCGGAACTCGTCGGCCGTGCCGTCACTGTGAAGGCGGCGGTCGTGGCCGCCGATCTGACAGAGCGCACCTCCGAGGGCGAATCCGTTGGCAGGGAGGCCCTGAACTATGGGCACACCCTGGGGCATGCCATTGAGGCCCATGAGGGGTTCCGGCTGCGTCATGGCCAGGCAATTTCCATCGGTATGGCCTGGATAGCAGAGGTGAGCCGGCGTCTCCTCGGCCTGGGTGCGGGAATCGCCGCCGATCACTCCCGGCTGCTCAGGTCCCTCGGCCTGCCCGTCGCCTACGATCCGGCAGCCTGGCCTGCGCTGCGCCAGCTCATGAGCCTGGACAAGAAGACCCGCGGCCTCACCCTGCGCTTGGTGGGGCTTGCGGCCCAGGGACGGCCGGTCATGCTGGAAGGGGCGGCGGAGGACGAACTCGCCGGAGCCTACGCTGCGGTTTCCGGGCAGGCGTAGGGCTCGGGTAAGATTCCGCGACGGCCCTTGCAAGCAGAGTCGGAAAGGCGGCAGGCGTGGTATCCACCAATGACTTGAAGAACGGAATGGTGCTCGACCTGAACGGTGAGCTGTGGCAGGTGCAGTGGTTCCAGCACCACAAACCGGGCAAGGGCAACACCGTTGTACGCTCGAAGCTGAAGAATGTGCTGTCGGGCAAGATCATCGACAAGACATTCAACTCCGACACGAAGGTGGACACCGCCACCATCGACCGCCGGGACATGCAGTACCTCTATCTCGACGGCGAGGACTACGTGTTCATGGACAACGCCACATACGACCAGATCCAGATCCCAGCCGGTGTGGTGGGAGAGGCCCGCTTCTATCTGCTGGACAACCAGACCGCAACCGTCGCCCTGCACGAGGGCACGCCTCTGTTCATCGAGTTGCCCGCCAGCGTGGAGCTCGAGGTCACCTACACCGAGCCTGGTCTGCAGGGAGACCGCTCCACCGGCGGCACCAAGCCTGCCACTGTGCAGACCGGCAAGGAGATCCAGGTTCCCCTGTTCATCACCACTGGTGAGAAGATCAAAGTCGACACCCGCGACGGGTCCTATATCTCCCGGGTGAATGGCTGAGGCTACCCGCTACGGCACCCAGACGAAGGCTCGGCGAGTTGCCCTCGACATCCTGTACGCAGCCGAGCTGAGGGGCCGGGGCATCGTCGAGACCTTCATCGAGGCCAGGGACTTGGCCTCGATCACCGTGCGCGAGCTGACCACTAGGATTGTTCACGGCATCGCTGAGCACCAAGAGCAGATCGATGCGCGAATCGCAGCCTGCCTCGACAGCTCCTGGACGCTGGAGCGCATGCCGGCTGTCGATCGCAACCTGGCGCGCATCGCGGTTTTCGAACTCGACTACACAGACACACCGGCGCCGGTGATCATCGCGGAGGCGGTGCGACTGGCGGGGGAGCTCTCGACCGATGGCTCACCCGGCTTCCTCAACGGGCTGCTGAGCAAGGCGCTGTCAACTAAAGAATCACACTCCTGACCCCTGAATTTGGAGCGATCATGAATCCCCTTCCCGCACTGCTGGTTCTCGAGGATGGGCGTTCATTCGTTGGAAGATCATTCGGGGCCGAGGGGGAGACCTTCGGGGAGCTAGTCTTCTCCACCGGGATGTCGGGCTACCAGGAGACCCTGACCGATCCGTCCTACCGTGGCCAGGTGGTGCTGGCCACTGCTCCGCACATCGGCAACACGGGATGGAACGATGAGGACGACGAATCGGGGCAGATCCAGGTCGCGGGATATGTCGTCCGGGATCCTGCGCCCCGGCCATCGAACTGGCGCAGCCGCCGCAGCCTGGACGCGGAACTCGCAGCCCAGGGGGTCGTCGGCATCTGTGACATCGACACCCGTGCCCTGACTCGTCACATCCGGTCTCTGGGAGCCATGCGGGCCGGCATCTCCACCCGTGAACTGGACCCGCAGAAGCTGCGAGCGAGGGTCCTGCAACAGCCGGTGATGGTAGGGGCTGCCCTGTTCGGCGACGTCTCCACCCCCCAGGTCCAGGTGATTCCGGCGCGGGGACAGCGGCAATTCAGGGTGGCAGCCGTCGATCTTGGCATCAAGACCATGACCCCAGCCCAGATGGCCAGCCGGGGTATGGAGGTGCATGTGCTTCCCGCCGCCACAAGTTTTGAGGAGATCACCGCGCTGGAGCCCGATGGAGTCTTCTTCTCCAACGGACCGGGCGATCCAAGCGCTGCCGATGATCCCGTCGCCCTGCTCAGGCGGGTGCTACACGCGGGCATCCCATATTTCGGGATCTGCTTCGGCAACCAGTTGTTCGGGCGCGCCCTCGGATTCGGCACCTACAAACTGAAGTTCGGTCACCGGGGAATCAACCAGCCCGTGCTGGACCGCACCACCGGAAGGGTCGAGGTCACCGCCCACAACCATGGCTTCGCCGTGGATGCCCCCCTGGATCGGAGCGTCGACACCGAGTTCGGCCAGGCCAGCGTTTCGCATATCGGTCTCAATGACGATGTCGTGGAGGGTCTTGAACTGCGACGAGATGGGGACCTGGTGGCATTCTCCGTTCAATACCATCCGGAGGCCGCCGCCGGCCCGCACGATGCCAGCTATCTCTTCGACCGCTTCGCCGAGCTCATGAGAGCCAGGCAGAGGATCCGCCAGAGCCACCAAGCACCGGGACCTGCTAGTCCCGCCACATCATCCCAGGAGAGTCATGCCTCGTCGAACTGACATCTCATCGATCCTCGTCATCGGTTCCGGTCCCATCGTCATAGGGCAGGCCTGTGAGTTCGACTACTCCGGCACCCAGGCATGCCGTGTCCTCAAAGCCGAGGGGTTCCGGGTGGTCCTGGTCAATTCGAATCCAGCCACGATCATGACCGACCCCGACTTCGCCGACGCCACCTATGTGGAACCCATCACGCCGGAATTCGTGGAACGTGTCATCGCGCGGGAACGCCCGGACGCGCTGCTGGCCACCCTGGGCGGCCAGACCGCTCTCAACACCGCTGTCGCGTTGCACGAGAACGGTGTCCTGGACAGGTACGGCTGCGAGCTGATCGGCGCATCCTTCGAGGCCATCCAGCGCGGTGAGGACCGGGAACAGTTCAAAGCCATCGTCGAGTCCCTCACAGGCATCCCGGGCGGCGCCCCGGAGGTTGCGAGGTCCCGCATCTGCCACACGATGGACGAGGTGATGGCTGCGGCCGATGAGCTCGGCTTCCCCGTCGTGGTGCGTCCTTCCTTCACCATGGGAGGGGTCGGCTCCGGATTCGCCCACGATATTGACGAACTGAGGCAGATCGCGGGCGCGGGCCTGGCGGCCAGCCCGGTCACCGAGGTGCTGATCGAGGAGTCGATCCTGGGGTGGAAGGAATACGAGCTGGAGGTGATGAGGGACAAGGCCGACAACGTCGTCATCATCTGCTCCATCGAGAACTTCGACCCGATGGGCGTCCACACCGGAGATTCCGTCACGGTGGCTCCGGCGATGACGCTGACGGACCGGGAATATCAGCGGATGCGTGATGTCGGCATCGCCATCATCCGCGCGGTCGGGGTCGACACGGGCGGCTGTAATATTCAGTTCGCCATCAACCCCGAGGATGGCCGCATGATCGTGATCGAGATGAATCCGCGCGTCTCACGAAGCTCGGCGCTCGCATCGAAGGCCACTGGTTTCCCGATTGCGAAGATCGCCGCCAAGGTCGCCATCGGATACACACTCGACGAGATTCCCAACGACATCACCCGCGTCACCCCAGCCTCCTTCGAGCCGGCCCTCGACTATGTGGTGGTCAAGATCCCTCGCTTCGCCTTCGAGAAGTTCCCCTCCGCCGACGCCACACTGACCACACACATGAAGTCGGTGGGGGAGGTGATGTCCATCGGGCGCAACTTCACCGAGGCCTTGGGTAAGGCGATGCGCTCCACCGAGACCGGCACCGGGTTCTGGCTCGGACAGGCCGATGGAAGAGACCTCGCCACCCTGCTGGCCGAGCTGCGCCGCCCCCATGACGGCAGGATCCTCAAGCTGATGCTCGCCCTGGACGCGGGTGCCACCGTCGAGCAGCTCTTCGAGGCCACCCGGATCGATCCCTGGTTCCTGGACCAGGTCGCCCTGATTCATGAGGTGGGCACCGAGGTGCGCACCGCCGACCACCTGTCCCCGGAGCTGCTGCGCCGGGCGAAACGCAACGGCCTGTCAGACATCCAGATCAGCCGGCTCAGAGGCTTGGACGAGGGGGTTGTCCGCCAGCTCCGGTGGGCCCTTGACATCCGGCCCGTCTACAAGGCCGTCGACACCTGCGCCGCCGAGTTCGAGGCTCTCACTCCGTACCTTTACTCCACCTATGACGAGGAGTCGGAGGTTCCGCCACGCTCCAAGCAGGCCGTTCTGATCCTGGGATCGGGGCCCAACCGGATCGGGCAGGGTATTGAGTTTGACTACTCCTGTGTGCACGCCACCATGGCATTGCGTGATGCCGGCTACGAGGCGATCATGGTCAACTGCAACCCGGAGACGGTCTCCACCGACTACGACACCTCCGACCGGCTCTACTTCGAGCCGCTCACAGCGGAGGATGTCCTCGAGATCTACCATGCGGAGAGCCTCGCTGGTCCTGTTGCGGGAGTCATTTGCCAGCTCGGAGGCCAGACTCCTCTGAAGCTGGCGCAGATCCTCAAGGACGCTGGGGTACCGATCGTCGGCACCTCGCCGGAGGCCATCAACCTGGCTGAGGACCGGGGAGCGTTCGGAAGGGTGCTGAGCGATGCCGGGCTTCCGGCACCGAAACATGGGATGGCCGCTTCGGCTGCGGAGGCCAACCGGGTCGCCACCGAGATCGGTTATCCGGTGCTGGTGAGGCCCAGTTTCGTGCTGGGTGGGCGTGGCATGGAGATCGTCTATGACGACGCCGCACTGGACCGGTACATAGCGGGGGCCACGGAGGTCAGCGACGGCGCCCCAGTGCTGGTGGACCGTTTCCTTGACGACGCCGTCGAGATCGATGTCGATGCGCTCTACGACGGGGCCGAGCTGTATCTCGGCGGTGTCATGGAACACATCGAGGAGGCAGGGATCCACTCGGGGGACTCCGCCTGTTCACTGCCGCCGATCACGCTGGGCGACGAGATGATCGAACGTATCCGGCACTCCACGCACCTGATTGCGAAGGGTGTCGGTGTGCGTGGTCTGCTGAACATCCAGTACGCCCTCCAATCCGACATTCTCTACGTGCTGGAGGCCAATCCGCGGGCATCACGCACAGTCCCCTTCGTGTCCAAGGCGACCAACACCCCGCTGGCCAAGGCCGCGGCACGGATCATGATGGGGACCCCGATCCGGGAGCTCCGGTCTGAGGGGATGCTGCGCGCGGCCGGTGACGGGACTGAGGTGCTTCCTGGTGCTCCCGTGGCCGTCAAGGAGGCTGTGATGCCGTTCAACCGTTTCCGCACTGTCTCCGGGGGCTTCGTCGACACGCTCCTGGGACCCGAGATGCGTTCAACGGGTGAGGTGATGGGGCTGGACGTCAGCTTCGGCACCGCCTACGCGAAAGCCCAGAATGCCGGCGGCTTCCCGTTGCCCACCGAGGGCACAGTTTTCGTCTCCATCGCGAACCGGGATAAACGTCATGCCATCTGGCCCGTCAAGCGCCTGGCCGACCTGGGGTTCCGGATCCTCGCCACCTCGGGAACCGCGTCAGTCCTGCGCCGCAACGGAGTTGCCGTGCAGGAGGTGGCCAAACTCAGCCAGCGTTCCAGGGACAGCTCCGAGCCCTCCATCGTCGATCTGATCAAGGACGGCGAAATCGACCTGATCTTCAACACACCCCAGGGAGCCGGCATCGACACCAGCCCACGCCAGGACGGCTACCTAATCCGTACCGCCTCGGTGCTAGCTGACATTCCCTGCGTTACCACGGTTCCCACTATGGCCGCGGCTGTGCAGAGCATCGAGTCCCAGCGGGCCGGGCACCTCGAGGTCCGTTCCCTTCAGGACTGGGCGGCCGCCTCGTGACGAGCCTACTGACGCGAGCAGAGCTGGGGGTCTATCAGAGGCTGCTGCGCCCGGTTCTGTTCCGCTGGGGCGGCGGTGACCCCGAGAGAATCCACGAGGCCATGATCTCCTGGCTGGGACATGTGCCCGCCACTCGCTCGGCCGAGGTCGCTGCCCCCGTCACGGTCGCGGGCATCGAGTTCCCGAACCGGGTGGGGGTGGCAGCCGGGCTGGACAAGGACGGGGTGGCTGCTGCTGCCTGGGCGCGTTTCGGTTTCGGCTTCGCCGAGCTGGGGACTGTCACAGGCCAAGCGCAGCCGGGCAATCCTGCGCCGCGGATGTTCAGGGCGAGGGCCTCACGCGGCATCGTCAATCGGATGGGGTTTAACAACCACGGCGCTGAAGCCCTGGCCGACCGGCTCCTGAAGCTCGGTGTGCAGCGGGGGAATCGTAGGCTCGGCATCCCGCTCGGCATCTCGATAGGCAAGACCAAGGCTGTTGCGCTGCTGGATGCCGCATCGGACTATCTGGCATCCGTGGACGCTCTGCGAGACTACGCCGACTACCTGGCCGTCAACATCTCCAGCCCGAACACGCCAGGCTTGAGGACACTGCAACACGCCAGCCAGCTGGAGCAGCTTCTTGCCTGCATCATCGAGTCGGCGTCGCAGGGTCCAGACCCGCTCCCGGTCTTTGTGAAGCTTGCCCCAGACCTGGAGCCGGGGACCTGGGCGGAGACCCTGGCCGTGATCCGCGATTCGGGAGCCGCCGGGATCATCGCCACGAATACGACCTTGAGCCGGGAGGGGCTGGCTGCGGGCGATCAGCACCTTGCTGCCGAGGCAGGGGGGCTGAGCGGTGCTCCCCTGACCGGCAGGGCCCTGGCCTTCGTGGAGCAGACCGCGGCGGCGACTCAGCTACCGGTCATCGGGGTGGGCGGCATCATGTCCCCGCGTGACGGGAGGCGGATGATTGACGCCGGTGCCGTCCTGCTCCAGCTCTACACCGGCTTCATCTACGCCGGACCCGCCCTGGTGCGGGGACTGAACGAGATCCTGAGGTGACGATGAGCTACGCGAAGAGACTTGCCGGCAACACCGCAGAACGTGGGAACCTCTGCGTGGGCATCGATCCCATGCCCTCCGTGCTGGCGGCCTGGGGGCTGGAGCCCGGCGTGAGAGGTCTCGAGGAGTGCTCCCGCGGCATCGTGGAGGAGCTGGGGGAGCGTATCGCGGTGTTCAAACCCCAGTCGGCTTTCTTCGAGGCCCATGGATCGAGGGGCATCGCTGTGCTGGAGCGGGTGCTCGCCGATATCCGTGACGCCGGGGCGCTCAGCCTGCTGGACGTGAAAAGAGGCGATATCGGCTCCTCCATGGCCGGTTACGCGGATGCCTATCTCCACGATGAATCTGCCCTGGCAGCAGATGCGATCACGCTCAGCCCCTACCTTGGTGTCGGCGCCCTGCTGCCTGCCATCGACCAGGCTGTGAACAGCGGGCGGGGAGTCTACGTGCTGGCCCGCACCTCCAATCCGGAGGGAACCGAACTCCAAGAGCACACAGCTCAGCTCGTGATCGACGAGATCATCAGGCTCAACCCGGGCCGGGACCACGCCATCGGTCTTGTCGTGGGTGCCACCCACAGCGACCTCGGCTGCGACCTCTCGGGATTCAATTCCTCGATCCTGGCCCCAGGCATTGGTGCCCAAGGGGGAAGCATCCAGGGACTCTCAGCAGCCTTCGGGCGGGCAGCGGAGCACGTCCTGCCGACCGCCAGCCGTGAGGTGATCGGTGCGGGACGTGAGGAGCTCGGCCCCAGGGCCACCCGGCTCCTTGAGCAGATGAACGCGGTTTCGGGCTTGTAGGAGACGCCGCCGGTGGCTTCGCCACGCCGGGGTGGAATCTCTTGGGCCCTTTAAATCTCGATTCCTCTGCATCCGATGCATGGTAAGGGTAGATTGTCAAGCAGGGATATCAAACCCCTGCGAGGCCGGTCGCTTACCACGAAGGAGGACCGATGGCTATTCCGCAACTGAGCACCGAACAGCTCGAATCAGCACGTGCCGCTGCAACGGAGGCAAGGCGCGCCCGAGCCCAGCTCAAGGATCAGGTCAAGTCTGGCGCCCTCACGCTTTCCCAGGCCCTTGACAAAGCGCTGGAGGATGACGTTCTTTCCAGGGTGAAGGTGGTGGACCTACTGCGCGCCCTACCTCGCGTCGGTGTGACGCGTTCCCAAGAGATTATGGAGAGCCTCGAGATCGCCCCGAACCGGCGGATCCGTGGTTTAGGACGACATCAGGTAGACCGTCTGAAGGAGCTCTTCACCTAGCGCGTTCCGTTTCAGGGCCTTCCACGGGAGACTCCTTAGTAGGCAGGGTGACCCGCACAGACCCACTGGTCCAGCACAGATGCGAACCAGCAGGTAACTGAGCCGCTGCCTCCTAGCAAGGAGCCGGCGCTTATGTTTGCTTTGTGCCTGTCCACAAGCCCTTCGAAACCAGTGGGTGAGCGTCCTCACGCTCACCCACTGGTTTTCATAGCCCTGAAAGCTCTCGCCGGTAGGGGCGTTTGCTAGGGCCAGCCGGATTCCCGGCGGGATCTGTTAGGGAACACCAACGAACATCCACGCGCCAGCCCTTGCCGCTGACCCTCTAAAATCATCTGGTGCGCTCAACCAGGCAGCCCTCCGTATGGATCATCTCCGGTCCCAGTGGTGTGGGGAAGGGAACTGTTTGCGCAAGATTGCGTGAGCTGCGTCCTGACATCCACATACCCGTCTCGCTCACCACCCGGCAGCCACGCCCGGGAGAGGCTGACGGAGTCAGCTACCACTTCGTCTCCACTCGGAGATTCCAGGAGATGGTGGATGCCGGTGAGCTCTTGGAGCATGCAGTTGTTCACGGAACCCACAGCTACGGTACGCCCCGGGAAGACGTGGCCTCGGCGATCGCGTCGGGGCAGGACGTGATCCTGGAGATCGATTTGCAGGGCGCCCGTCAGGTGAAAAGCAATCTTCCCGAGGCGAAGCTGGTGTTCCTGGCCCCGCCGTCATGGAGTGAACTGGTCAGGCGCCTTGAGGGCCGGGGAACCGAGGATGCCGCGCAGGTGGAGCGAAGACTGAGGACCGCCCGGCTGGAATTGGAGGCCCAGACCGAGGCAGATTTCGTGGTCGTCAATGACCATATCGAGGACACCGTGCAGGCTTTGATAGTCTTGATGGGCTTGTGACCGCAAGCCCATCGTTCAACCCCTTGCAGAGGTAGATCTTGAGCACCAATCCTGAAGGCATCACCAACCCTCCGATCGACGATCTGCTGGAGAAGGTGGACTCCAAATACCGGCTGGTGATTTTCGCAGCCAAGCGGGCACGGCAGATCAACGCCTACTATTCCCAGCTCGGCGAGGGACTCCTGGAGAATGTGGGTCCGCTCGTCGGGGTCGCCCCCCAGGAGAAACCACTGTCCGTTGCCCTGCGCGAGCTGCAGGACGACATGCTGCAGTACACCCAGATCGATCCAGAGGCTGAGGCAGCCGAAAGGGCTGCAGCTGAGGCCGATCCGGCCTTCACCTTCGTGGACCCCTTCGCCGAGCTCGACGCCAACAACTCCCAATCCTGATCCACTCGAACATCTCTCGGGAAGGAACTCAGCCTTGAGCCGCCTGTTCACATCCGAATCAGTCACCGAAGGGCATCCTGACAAGATCGCCGACTCCATCTCCGACGCCGTGCTGGATGCGCTTCTCACCGAGGACCCGGCAGCACGTGTCGCGGTCGAGACCCTCATAACCACCGGTCTGGTGGTTGTGGCCGGTGAGGTCTCTACCACTGCCTGGGCCGACGTGGCGACCCTGGTGCGGCAGCGCATCCTGGAGATCGGCTACAACAGCTCCCGGGTCGGATTTGATGGGGCATCATGCGGCGTCACAGTGGCGATCGGCGCCCAGTCGCCTGACATCGCCGGGGGCGTGAATGACTCCCTTGAAGTGCGTAGCCGCGAGGATGGCGAGGTGGCCAGCCGCCAGGGCGCAGGCGATCAGGGACTGATGTTCGGGTATGCCTGCAATGAGACTGAGCAGCTGATGCCCTTGCCGATCCACGTGGCACACAGGCTCGCTGCCCGCCTGACGGAGGTGAGAAAGCAGGGAGTGCTCGGTTATCTCCGGCCCGACGGCAAGACCCAGGTCACCGTCAGCTATGAGGATGGACGACCCGCGGGAATCGACACCGTTGTGGTCTCTACGCAGCATGATGACGGCGTCTCTCTCAAGGACGTGATGCTCCCGGAGATCACCCGCGAGGTGATCCGGCCTGTGCTGGCGGAACACGGATACGACAACGCTGATCCCCGGATCTTCGTCAATCCCTCTGGCAAGTTCGTGGTCGGCGGGCCTATGGGGGATGCAGGGGTCACCGGACGCAAAATCATCGTCGACACCTACGGGGGAATGGCTCGCCACGGAGGCGGTGCTTTCTCCGGCAAGGATCCGTCGAAGGTGGACCGCTCGGCTTCCTACGCCACCCGTTGGGTGGCGAAGAATGTCGTGGCGGCGGGCTTGGCGGACCGCTGCGAGGTGCAGGTCGCCTACGCTATCGGCCGGGCTCACCCCGTGGGCTTCTACCTAGACACCTTCGGGACAGCGAAGGTGCCGGAACAGCAGATAACCGATGCGGTGAACAGCACCTTCGACCTGCGTCCGGCCAGCATCATCGCCGATCTCGATCTGCTGCGCCCCATCTACCGGCAGTTCTCCACACTCGGGCATTTCGGGCGCACCGAACCAGATGCCACCTGGGAAACCACCGGCCGTGCACAGGAGCTGGCGAGGGCAGTCAAGGGCTGAGCATGAGTTCGGCCACGCTGTTCGACGCCCCGGCCGCCGAACAGGTGGCCAAGGTGGCGGTCGATATCCCGCTGGCACATCTGGATCGTCTCTTCGACTACCGCATTCCTGAGAAGCTGGCTCAGGAAACACGTCCCGGGATCAGGGTGACGGTCCCCTTCGCCGGCCAGGTTGTGGATGGCTGGGTGGTTGCCATCGGGGAGCCGGAAACCAGCGGGAGGCTGGCTGTGCTGCGTTCAGTGACGTCGCCGGAACCGATCCTGACACCGGAGCTTTTCGAGCTGATCCGGGGAGTCGCTGACCACTATGCCGGAACCTGGTGGGACGTGGCCCGGCTTGCGATCCCGCCGCGTCAGGCCGCTGTAGAGAAGCAGCCCCAGCGTCCATGGCCGTCACCACAGGTGCCGGAGGAGATGGTTATCTTGCCGGGATTTCCTGGCGGTGCCGAGTTGCTCGGGGCGCTTGAGGATGGGGGGGCGCCGCGTGCTTTCTGGCAGGTTCCCTGCGTCGCCAGTACCCCGGGGGATCTCGTCGGTGGCGTCATCGAGGCGGTCGCCGCAACTGTGAGGGCAGGGCGTGGCGCACTGGTGCTGTTCCCGACCAGCCGGGGCATGGAGACAGCGGCCACCCGGTTGGAGCAGTGTCTAGGACAGGGCAGCGTAGCCCGTCTGAATTCGGACCTTAGCCGGGCTGTGCGCTACGAAAACTACCTTGCCTGCTCGCGCGGGCAGGCAAGGGTGGCCGTCGGAACCCAGTCAGCTGCCTTCGCACCCTTGCGGGACCTGGGGCTGATAGTGGTGGCCGACGATGGCAACGAGGGCCACTGTTTTGAGCGCTTCCCGCGGCCCAACGCTCGTTCGGTTGCGATGATCCGGGCAGTTCAGGAGGGCTGTGGGCTGTTGTTCGCCTCCCATGCACGCTCCTGTGAGGCCCAGAGCCTGATCGAGCGCCGCTGGCTGCGGGGGCTTGCCCTGCCGCCACGCGAGATGCGGCTCATCGGCCCAGTGCTCAAGGCGGTACCTGAAGTCCAGGGACGCAATCCCGGCGGAGGACGGCTCCGGTTGCCCCATCAGGCCTTTGACCATGTGCGGGCAGCTCTCGCAACCGGCCCGGTGCTGGTCTCCGTTGCGCGGGCGGGCCACTCCTCGGGCCTTCGCTGCGACCGCTGCCGGGAAAGGGCGATATGCCCTCGCTGTGGTGGCCCACTGGTGCAGCCCCACCGGGACCGGCTTCAATGCCGGCTGTGCGGGCACACCCCGGTGCGTTTCGAATGCCTGCGCTGTCACTCCAACCGGCTGCGTGCCCCGATAGCCGGTTCGGACCGGACCGCGGAGGAGCTGGGCAGGGCTTTCCCCGGGACACGGGTGATCAACTCGTCTGCCGAGCGAATCCGCTCCGGGATCCTATGCGATGGCAGCGCCATAGTCGTTGCCACCCCAGGGGGGGAGCCAGCTGTTCCGGGAGGATACGCGGGAGCCCTGATCCTCGACGTGGAACTGGCTTTGTCCCGTGCCGATCTGCGGGTTGCGGAGGAGTCGCTGCGCCGGTGGTCTCAGGTGACGAGCCTGGTGCGCCCGGCAGCGGACGGGGGAGGGGTCCTGGTCATCGGGTCACCCGAGGAGCCTGCGGTGCAGGCGCTGCTCCGGCAAGACCCTGGGGGATTTGCCGCCAGGGAACTCGCCGACCGCGCCGCCGCTGGCCTACCGCCGGCGGTCAAAGCGGTTCAGGTCGGAGGGGATCCCAGCGCTGTGGCATCCTTCCTAGACAACGACCCATTCGCCGGGGCCGAGATCCTCGGACCGACCCTGGTCCGGGAGGAGCCCGAACCTGAGGCGATGTCGCTGCTGCGCTGCCCTCTGGAGACAGGGCGTGAACTGGCCAGGGCAGTCAAGAGTGCCGCCGCGATCCGGTCAGCCCGCAAGGAGGGTGGCAGGCTGTTTTTGCAGGTCGACCCGATGACACTTGAATGAGGGACACCATGAAACTGGTATTCGCTGGTACTCCAGAGGTCGCGCTGCCGAGCCTTGATGCGCTGGCAGCATCGGAACATGAGGTGATTGCAGTTGTCACCCGGCCGGATGCCCCCGCAGGCCGTGGCCGGCGTCTCACGCCGTCGCCGGTCGCACTCCGGGCAGCAGAACTCGGAATGGAGGTGCTGAAGCCTGCGCACACCCGTGAACCGGACTTCCAGTCCCGGATGACGTCCCTGGCGCCAGACGTCTGCGCGGTAGTCGCCTACGGTGCCCTGCTTCCCTCACCGGTTCTCGCTATACCGCCACACGGTTGGATCAATCTGCATTTCTCCCTACTACCCAGATGGCGTGGTGCAGCCCCGGTGCAGCGGGCTGTGATGGCGGGTGATCCGAAGATCGGCACCTCCTGTTTCCGGATCGTCCGGGAGCTCGACGCCGGTGATCTCTACCGGGTGTCTTCGCGGCCCATGCCGGAGGCGACGGCGGGGGAGCTGCTGATGCTGCTTGCTGAGTCGGGGGCCAGGCAGCTTGCCGAGACCATCGACGCCATCGCCGCCGGGGAGCAGCCCGTGCCGCAGGAGACGGCGGGTGTGACGCTGGCCCCGAAGATCACGGTCGAGGAGGCCCGGGTGGACTTCACACGCCCAGGACTTGAGGTCCGCAATCACATCCTCGGGTGTTCCCCCGAACCCGGTGCCTGGTGCGAGCTGAATGAGAAGCGTCTCAAGCTGTACCGGGCGCGGCTGGGACAGGCACCTGTGGCCTTGGAGCCGGGGGAGCTGTACACGACCCGCCGTCAGGTTTTCACTGGCACAGGTGATGCGGTGCTTGAGCTTCTGGAGGTCCAGTCTCCCGGGAAGCGACGGATGGCAGCCATTGACTGGGCCCGGTCCGGCGCTGCGTCCGGGAGGCTCAGGTGACCACCGGGCTGGATGCCAGAAGGGTCGCGTTCGACGTCCTCCGGCAGGTCGGAAGCGATGGCGCCTACGCCAACCTTGCGCTCTCGAAACGGCTGGCCCGGGCCAGCCTGGACTCCAGGGACGCCGCCTTCGCGACAGAGCTCGTGGCAGGCACCTGCCGCATGCTGGGAACCTATGACATGATCATCGAGACGGCCTCCGGACGGCGGCTGCGGACGTTGCAGCCCGCGGTGGTGGACCTATTGCGCCTGCTCGCGCATCAGGCCCTGAGCATGGCTGTTCCGGAGCGGGCTGCCGTCGCGACCACGGTGGAGCTGGCCCGCGGCACCGTCGGGCACCGGGTCACCGGCCTGGTCAATGCCATTGGCCGCCGCGTCGCATCCCGCAACCTCGGCGAATGGCTGGAGGAACTGACACGTGGTCTCGATGGCCATGGCGCCCTAGCGGTCGCCACGCACCACCCCCGCTGGATCGTCGAAGCCTATTCCAGGCTGCTGCCTGAGGATGAGCTGGAATCGGCGCTGAGGTCAAACAACCTGGCTCCGAGGCCAACTCTCGTGATCCGTCCCGGGTTGGCAGAGGTCACCGAGCTGGCACCCGCGACCCCAACGTTGTACTCGCCTTTTGGCGCGGTCCTGGAGGGCTCACCCGGCGATGTGCCGCCCGTCCATGAGGGCCGGGCAGGGGTCCAGGATGAGGGATCACAGTTGGTGGCCCTGGCGCTGGCGCGGATGGATTCGCCGTCCGGTCCCTGGCTGGACCTGTGTGCTGGGCCAGGAGGCAAAGCTGCTCTTCTGGCGGGGCTGGCGCGACGCACAGGCACGCATCTGGTGGCCAATGAGGTGGCGCCACATCGCGCCAGGCTGGTTGGCCAGAACCTGGCTGCCTACCCGCCGGGCACGGTCAGCGTGATCTGCTCCGACGGACGCAGCCCGGAGAAGATCAGGCAGCACGGTCCTTTCAGCAAGATCATGGTGGATGCGCCATGCAGCGGCCTGGGAGCATTGCGGCGGCGTCCCGAGGCGCGATGGCGGCGGACGCCAGCCGACCTGCCGGAGTTGATCGCGCTGCAATGCTCTCTCCTGAGGGCAGCCATTGATCTGCTCATACCCGGTGGGGTGATTGCCTACGTGACCTGCTCCCCGCACCCTGACGAGACAGTCTCGGTGGTCGAACGGATCCTGGACGGGCATCCGGGCCTGGAATTGCTGAACGCGCCCGAGGCGCTTCCGGAGGTACCTGACGTGGGCAGGGGAAGATACGTCCAGTTGTGGCCGCACCGGCACGGCACCGACGCCATGTTCCTAGCCCTGCTGCGAAGCCAGTAGGCTGCGTACATGCGCATCACTCCCAGCATCCTCAACGCCGATTTCACTGATCTCGCTCATGAGATCCAGCGGATACCCGGAGCCGATGCCATCCATGTTGACGTCATGGACAACCATTTCGTCCCGAACCTGACGATCGGTCTCCCTGTTGTCGAGTGCCTGCGGAAAGCGACGGACCAGTTCCTGGACATCCATCTCATGATCGAGGACCCGGACCGCTGGGGCCCGGCATATGCGCAGGCAGGTGCGGAGTCCGTGACCTTCCACCTGGAGGCCGCTCATGCCCCCGTCCGGTTGGCCCGCGAACTGCGGGCCCATGGCGCACGGGCCTCGATGGCGCTCAAACCTGCCACTCCCATCGAGCCTTACGCCGAGATGCTCGATGAGGTTGACATGGTGCTTCTCATGACGGTCGAGCCTGGGTTCGGGGGACAGAAGTTTCTCGACCTCGTGGTGCCGAAGATCCGGCGGACCCGTGAACTGATCGGCGATCGTCCGATCTGGCTACAGGTCGACGGGGGAGTCTCAGCCGAGACGATCGGCCGTTGTGCCGAAGCCGGCGCCGATACCTTTGTGGCGGGTTCTGCCGTCTACAATGCTCCCGATCCTGATGCCATGGTGCAGCAACTGCGGGAGACTGCGGTGGCGTCCTGCCACCACTGAGTGTTCAGCTCCCGCGGCTGTCCTGGTCGCGAAGATACCGTTCGAACTCCGCAGCGATGGAGTCTCCGGTGGCACCTTCTACGTCCGAGGCGTCTCGGGCCTCCTCCAGTTGTTCGATGTACTCCGCCACATCCGGGTCCTCGGCGCTCAGCTCGTCGACGGCCTGTACCCATTTCCCGGCCTCGCCGAGCAGTTCTCCGGCCCCCAGGTTGGCACCCAGCACCTGCTCCATACGGCTGAGAAGGGCGTGCTGCCCCTTCGGGTTCGGGGGAGTCGCCACGTAGTGGGGAATCGACACCCACATTGAGGCGCTGGGCACTCCCTCAGCGATCAGCATCTGATTCACCACGCCCGTGATACCGGTTGGGCCCTCATAGGTGAGCTCCTCAATGGCGAGGCTGCCGCGCAGGTGCGAGTCGTAGGTGTACATCGCGACCGGGAGGGGACGTGAGTGCGGGGTATCGCTCAGCATGGCTCCTAGGAGCAGCACCATCGACGGCTCGTACTGTTTCAGCCGCTGCACCAGTTCGCGAGAGAAGCTCCGCCATAGCTGGTTGGGCTCGGGGCCGACCGCGATGATCAGGTCGCGTTCGGGCAGGCGCACCCGCTGCAGGGTGATGTGCGGCCACTGGATCCAGGGACCGTCGGCAGAACGGCGCAGGATGGGGCGCGTCACCTGGAAGTCGAAGTAGCGCTCATCGTCTATGGTTCCGAGTTCTGAGGACGGGTAGTGCTCCATCAGGTGTAGCAACGCGTCACTGGCGGAGTTGGCCGCGTCGTTCCAGCCGCTGAAGGCGATCACGACAGCCGGGTCTTTGAGGTCCTCTGGCCGGGGATGTTGCACTCCTCCAGTCTATGGGTCCAGCGGAGGGCTTCAAACCAGGCCCGCCAATTCCGATTGACATAAATGCTGATCTGGCTTTATCCTCCCCAAGGAGTTTGGGGGGATTAACTCTGTTCATTGGGCTATTCCGCCATTTTCCGATATTTTCTGATGCTGAGCTGGGAAGGTGCCCATGAGATCGCTGCGACATGTCGCTTTCGGCTTGCTCAGTATGCTGATCGTCATCTGCGGGATTTATTTCTTCCCTGGGCAGGCTTATGCGGACTACGCCACAGGTGGCAAAGGGAATCATATTAACTCCATTGTCTGGGCTGAGTGGGGAAAGAAAGGTGATGTCATCCCGGCGGCAGGGTTAACGAAAACCCAGTACACAAAAGTTGGGGGAAGCACCATTGCTCTCGAATGCACTATTGCACAGCCGGGGTCCGGGCCAGGCTATGGACACACCGATAACACTGCTTTGGATGTTTGGACTGCAGGCAGCTGGTACAAGGATGGACTTGATGACCTTTACAACAGAGGGGGTAGCGGCACAAGTAATCAGATGACCAGTGCGATACACACCAAGGGCAGGAGAATCACCGTCAGTCTCAAAGTGTCCTGTTCCGCGGTGATTTCTGGTCCTGGCTTTCCCGCTGCTGGGCAGCGAGTCCCTGTGGGAGGGCTGGTGATCGCTGATGCCGAATCCAGTAATCCCAAACCCGCTGAGTACATCAAGGTACAGACCACCGGCGATGCTGAGTGGCGGATCATAGACCGCATCCGTGACCAGGGATGCTCCTCTACGACCTCGGCGACCCTGACATCTGAGGGTGGGTCGCGGACCATGATTTTCTCTCCGGTCGGCTCTCCCTGCGCACGTACTGGCCCCATGGCCGTGGGCCTGGCTAGCAAAGTCTCGGAGGCTACCATCACCATGTATGGCCAGGGCCAGGCGGCCGTGGCCGTGGGTGCGGTGATCAATCTCGACTACGGCGACGCTCCGGTCAGTTATGGTGCTGCCGCAGCACAGTATCCGACCGGCTGGGACACCGAGGCACTTCCGCTCGGCCAGACCGACGCTTTCAGCGCACCTCTGGCAAAACAGACCAGCCCCACTGTCCTCTTGGGCAGCAGAATCGATCCGGAACCGGTCAATCCCATCAATGGTGACGGAACCCAGGACGACAAGGACCCCGCGGAATCGGACGATGAGGACGCCATCTCCGGAACGCCCACGTATCATTTCGTCCATGGTGGGGGAACCGTGACTCAGGAGATCGCCTGTACCGGCGGCGGCTACATTCGCGGTTGGGTCGACTGGAATCGGAATGGGATATTCGAGGGTTCAGAGGCCTCTGACACGGTGCAGTGTGCTCTCAGTAGATCGACTCTTACATGGTCCATCCCAAGCGATGCCGTGAAGGGAGAAAGCTATCTGAGACTACGTTCCGCGGGCAGAGCGGACATCCTGACGAGTCCCACCGGATTGACTGTGACGGGGGAGGTCGAGGACCACAGAGTGCAGATCAGCACCTATGACCTGGAAATCTCCAAGAAATCTGACGCCCTGACTGGGAAAAAGTTTGCCGGCGACGAGGTCACCTACACCGTCACCGCCAAAAACCCCACCGTCACTCCTTTTACAAACGCGAGCCCAGCCTATGTTTTCGATGATCTGAGTGGGGTGCTTGACGACGCCACGCTGGTGACGGATTCCATTGAGGCAACCGTCGGGGGCAGTCGGCGTGGTGACGCGAGCTTCGACCCCGCTTCGGGCAGAGTCACCTGGCACGGAGCACTGAACCCCGGTGAGACGATCACCCTGACCTACCGGGTGCGGCTGCAGGTTGGGGGAGATCTCAATGTGCACAATGTCGCCTGGGCACAGGCCGGAGTGGCCACTCCGGCCACGGACGTGACCTGTGAGAACCGCACGGCCGCGGGACGCGACAATCTCACGAACCACCCCTGTGCTGTGGAGCAGTACAAGTTGATGTCGCTGCTGAAGACCTTCCAGACCTCCTACGACACGAGTCCAGACGCTGCTGCCTGGACTCTGAGTGCTCTCGGGAACTTCGGAGGTGAGTCTGATGACGTTGAACGAGTTGTGCCGGGATCGGTGACGGCCAACACCTCGAACACCTTCGTCGTGCCGACTGGGGAGTCCTTCCACTTCAAGGAGACAGCGGCCCCCGGGATCATGCAGGGGTATGAGCTCCTGAATCCCACCCTGACCTCATCCGGGGGAAAGCAGGTGGAACTTGTCAACCGGGACAAGCCTGCCTCTGCCACGTGGGTCAAGGCTGACAGCGAGACCCACAATGCGGTTGGCGGATCCGCATGGAGCCTGACAGGACCCTCCGCCCCCGGCGGCATGGCGATAACTGATTGTGTGGCTGCTGACCGCGGCCAGTGCACGGGGCCTGACAAGGATCCCGGTGCCGGGGTTTTCCGGCTGGAAGGACTGCGGTGGGGCGAGCACACACTGACCGAGACCACGCCGCCGCCTGGATATGAACTCCCAGCCTCGGCTGTGCACGATATCCGCATAGGTGGCGCCAACACGGGCTCTGAGCCCTTGAATATCGGCATGATCACCAACCAGCAACGGCCTGGATCTGTCTCCTGGCGGAAAGTGGTGGCGGATACGACGACACCACTGGCCGGCTCAGTGTGGAAACTGACGCATTCATCAGGCACCACCGTCACGGACATCACAGACTGCGTCAGCCCAGGTTCCTGCGGAGGAACCCCTGACAAGGATCCTGAGCCTGGCTCATTCCATGTGGAGGGCTTGGTATGGGGCAGCTGGAGGTTGGCGGAGACCAGCGCTCCACTGGGTTATCTGCTCACCACACGTGAGGAGACATTCCAGATCGAGGCATCACGCCTGGACCAGGGGATCGAGACCCCATTCGAGAACACCCGTGCCACCACCCCGGTGCTGCCACTGACCGGAGGCACCCCGAGCGATATCTACTACTACTCAGGTGGCGGCCTTCTGGTGGTTGCGGTGGCACTGGTCTTCCTTGGGCGTAATCGGAGAAACAAGCACCCGTGAGCCTGCGGCCTCAGCGGGATCACAGGCGAAACCGTCGATCGACGTCGGCGGAGAAAAGATGGAGGGAATCAGATGACCACTCGAGAGAGACCTGGCAGACGGCTGCTGGCGCTCGCCGCTGCCCTGGCCGTCGGCCTGCTGGGGGTTGCGGCTCCGGCACGGGCCGACTCCGCCAACATCGACCCAGCCCGCAGGGCGAGCCTGACGCTGCACAAATGTGTGCAACCCGATACCCCAGGTGAGGCGGCGGACGGCAAGGAGCAGCCTGGCGCCAACTGCACCCCGATCGACGGGGTGGAGTTCACGCTCTACAAGGTCGACGACATCGACCTGACCACCCCTCAGGGGTGGGAGACCGCGAAAAACCTGACGGCTCCAGAATCCGGCACGATGGTCGGCGGCCATACCTCCAGCCAGATCTCTGCAGTCACGACGACCTCTGGGGGAATTGCCGGCTGGCAGGGCCTTGACCTTGGCCTCTACCTGGTAGCCGAGACCAGTACCGGCGCGCCGGATACCAAGGTCGTGCTCGGCAGCCGGCCGTTTCTGGTCACCCTGCCTTACTACACCACCGACAACACCTGGAACTATGACGTGCACGTGTATCCGAAAAATTCGGTCGCAGGCATCGAGAAGACCGTAGACGACACGGTTGCCCAGGCGGGGTATGGCGGCAACGACGTGAGATGGACCGTAACCACCGACATCCCGCGCAGTGGCCAGGGGACCCAGATCGACAGCTACGTGATCACCGACAGCCTGCCCGCAGGCCTGACCCTCGACAACACCCAGCTCAGGCTTGCCCTAGACACTGGCGAGGGGCTCACCGAGGGTTCTGACTACACATGCAGCGGCGCACTGACTTGCAGTTTCCTCGGGGACGGGATAACGAAACTGAGGGCCAATGGTGGCAGGAAGGTGGTCATGACGCTGATCACTGACGTCTCCGACGTCGGCCAGGCGGATCAGGGTGTCTTCACCAACACCGCCACGGTGGAGATCAACGGGACAGCGTCGGCCGAGAAGACCGCCAGCACCACCTGGGGGCAGCTCACTGTCTATAAGTATGACGGGGCCAATGATGGTTTCCTGGCGGGAGCAAAGTTCAAGCTCTGCACCAGCGAGGATTGCCCTGCGCAGGACGTCGCCCTGGACGAGATGACCACCGGGGCCGACGGCAAAATCCTCTTCCCTATCGTGCGTCCCGGCACCTATTACCTGGTCGAGACCGAGGCGCCGGCTGGATACATCGCAGCCGCTCCTCAGCAGGTCACGGTCACCGCTGGGCTCACGGAAGTCCCGGCAGCAGTCACCAGCACCGGTAAGAACTACATCCCCGTCGCCAACACCAAGCAGACTGTCCCACAACTGCCGCTGACGGGCGGTACCGGTCAGGTGGCTCTGGCGGCTGGTGGCATCGGCCTGCTGGCGATCGGCGCTGTGGTGATGCTCCTGGGCCGGGCGGCCGCACGCCGCAAGCAGGTCTGACGGGGCTGTTTGAGGATGAGGACACATCCCCGCCGGCGTTCACGGCGCTGGAGGCCCAGTCTCGTCACATGGCTGGCTGCGTTGTGTGCCCTGGCGGGGATCGTGCTTCTCACCTACACCCCGGCAGCCTCATGGTTCTCTCAGTACCAGCAGTCACAGCTGGTCGATACCTACAACGAATCGCTGCGCAAAAAGGCACAAACCTCTGGGGAGGACCAGGCCGCTCTCAGTGAGGCCCTGGCAGCGGCCCGCGCCTATAACGACAAACTCAGGTCCGGGGCAGTCGTCGCCCCGGACACCAATATCCCCCAGAGCACCGGAGATGCCTCTGGCAATGAGTACTACCAGCTGTTGCAGGGCCCTGCCGAGATCATGGCTCGCATCAAGATCCCAAGCATCGATGTGGATCTTCCCGTGTACCACGGCACCTCCGACCTCACCCTGCTGCGCGGAGCAGGGCATCTCCAGGGAACCTCGCTGCCGGTGGGAGGCGAGTCCACCCACTCTGTGATCACCGCTCATCGTGGTCTTGCCGAGGCCACGATGTTCACCAACCTCGACAAGATGCATGCCGGGGACACATTAACCATAGAGGTGATGGGGGAGGTGCTGGTCTATGTGGTGCGCCAGACCCAGGTGGTGGCCCCCGAGGAGCAGGAGGCCTTATACCCGCAGGAGGGGCGCGACCTGGTAACGCTGGTCACCTGCACCCCGCTTGGGATCAACACCCACCGCATCCTGGTGACAGCTGAGCGCGTGATACCAACCCCTCAAGAGGAGATAGACAAGGCACTCCAGGACTCCGGGCTGCCGCGTTTCCCATGGTGGGCGGTCTTCTCCGGAGGCGCCGTGGTGTCCGTAACCCTCTGTCTCTGGCGCGCTGGCTGGCGTGATGCCCGGCTCCGTGAATCCCAGAACACCGCTAGGCCAGCTGCCTCTCCAGGAGCCGAGAACCTGCCGGATGCCGCTGGGGACAGCAGCCTTACAGATGAGCCTTGCGGGTGATGTGGATAGTCTCGAAGAGTGAACCACTGGAATGCACCGGCAATCCTGGACCGGCTCGAGGAGGTACGTGGCCAGGACCGGGAACTCGATGTCCTGGCCCGGGACCTAACCTCCCGGTGCCTACGGCTTGGCCCGGGACTGGAATTCCCCGTGGAGGATGGGCATCTTGTGACAGAGCCCTTCGACGGCACCATACTGCCGGGCGACCTGCTCCTCGGACGCATGGACGGCACCATCTGGTGGGCGCGCGACGACGGCGTGGGGGGAGCCGATTTGCGTTCCCTCGACCTCTCCCCGGGGCACACGCAGATCGCGATGATGGCGACAGCCCTGTTCGAATGGCACCGGGGCAGGCCGGCCTGCCTTGCGTGCGGGGGAGCCACCGCACCTGACCGGGCCGGGACGGCACGCCGGTGCCTGGAATGCGGCCACCAGCTCTTCCCCCGGACAGATCCTGCCGTCATTCTCGCCATCACGGATCCCCAGGACCGTCTGCTCCTGACGCACTCCCGGCACTGGCCCGGCAACCGTGTCTCCGTGCAGGCCGGGTTCATCGAGGCCGGGGAGTCCGCAGAGCAGGCCTGTCACCGGGAAGTACGCGAGGAGACCGGCCTGTCCATCCGGGACCTGCGTTTTGTCGGAACCCAGCCCTGGCCTTTCCCTCGCTCCCTGATGCTGGGATTCGAGGCCAGGAGTGACGGTACAGAGCCCCAGCTGGATGAGGAGGAACTCGCCTGGGGCTCCTTCCGCAGCCGGGACGAGCTGAACCGTGCCCTGGAGAGAAAGGAGGTCACCCTTCCAGGGCACATCTCCCTGGCGCGTCAGCTGATCGAGGACTGGCGCGGACGCGGCAGGTAGTATGACCCGCCGTGACCACTCTTCGTGACCTGCTGAACTCTCGTGTCCTGGTGGCCGACGGGGCCATGGGAACCATGCTGCAGGCTCAGGGCGATCTCGACCTTGAACGTGACTTCCAGGGCCTTGAGGGCTGCAACGAGGTCTTGAACGTGACCCGCCCCGACGTTGTCGCGGCAGTCCACCGCGCCTATCTAGAGGCGGGATCTGACTGCATCGAGACCAATACCTTCGGAACCAACCTGGCTGCGCTGGCCGAGTATGACATCGTGGACCGCCTAGCGGAGCTGGCTGAGGCCGGGGCCCGGATCGCTCGGGCGGCAGCGGACGAGTTCACCGACAAACCGCGTTTCGTACTCGGGTCGGTGGGGCCAGGCACGAAGCTGCCGAGCCTGGGGCACGTCACCTTCGCCAGTATCCGCGACGCCTACCAGAGCCAGGTGGAGGCGATGATCGTGGGCGGAGTCAACGCCGTGCAGATTGAGACCTGCCAGGATCTCCTCCAAGCCAAGGCCGCCGTGATAGCGGCGAAACGTGCCCGGGAAAAACTCGGGGTAGACCTGCCAATCCTCGTCAATGTCACCGTCGAGACCACCGGCACCATGCTGCTCGGTTCCGAGATCGGGGCTGCGCGCTCCACGCTTGAGGCGCTGGGCGTTGATGTGATCGGCCTGAACTGCGCCACGGGACCCGCCGAGATGAGCGAGCACCTGCGGTACCTTTCCCGTCACGCCGGCTGCGGGATCGGGGCCATGCCCAACGCGGGCCTGCCGGAGCTGACCCCGGAGGGAGCCGTCTATCCGCTGGGTCCCGAAGCCCTGGCTGAGGCCCTGGCGACTTTCCTGGACGAGTACGGGCTGTGCATGATCGGTGGTTGCTGTGGCACCACGCCAGCTCACATCCGGCTGCTCTCGGAGCAATTCAGCGGCCATCCGGTACGGCCCCGTGACGTGACGGTGGAGCGGACCTGCTCCTCGCTGTACGTGGAGGTCCCGTTCCACCAAGACCTCAGCTACCTCAACATCGGGGAGCGCACCAATGCGAACGGGTCCAAGGCATTCCGTGAGGCGATGCTGGCCGGGAACATCGATGACTGTGTCGAGATCGCCAAGGGCCAGGCCCGGGATGGCGCGCACGTGCTGGACCTGTGCGTCGACTATGTCGGCCGGGACGGCAGCAGCGACATGCAGGAACTTGCCGGGCGCCTGTCGACCGCGGTCACGCTGCCGGTGGTCCTGGACTCCACCGAGCCGCAGGTTCTTCAGGCGGGCCTCGAGAAACTCGCCGGCCGCTGCATCATCAACTCTGTCAACTACGAGGACGGGGACGGTCCCACGTCCCGGTTCGGGAGAGTGATGCCGCTGGTCGCGGAGCACGGTGCCGCCGTGGTGGCCCTGACTATAGACGAGGAGGGCCAGGCCCGGACCGCCGAGTGGAAACTGCGGGTGGCCTCGCGCCTGATCGATGAGCTGACCGGCGCCTGGGGAATGGACATCGGCGACATCCTCGTCGACTGCCTGACCTTCCCCATCGCTACCGGGCAGGAGGAGACGCGGCGTGACGGCATCGAGACCATTGAGGCAATCCGGGAACTGAAGCGCCGCTACCCCGGGGTGCGGACCACCCTGGGGGTTTCGAACGTCTCCTTCGGCCTGAACCCGGCGGCCCGCATGGTGCTGAACTCCGTGTTCCTGCACGAGTGTGTCGCGGCCGGGCTTGATTCGGCAATCGTTCACTCGGCGAAGATCATCCCGATGGACCGGATTCCCGAGGAGCAGCGGGAGGTCGCCCTGGACCTGGTCTGGGACCGCCGCCGTGACG
>ERZ773056.275-NODE-275-length-26820-cov-35.077676_pt1 | contig 26820 bp, 24 predicted proteins | sample MGYA00580857_ERZ773056 | MGnify/ENA primary metagenome ERZ773056 (study PRJEB29015, sample SAMEA2737996) | human oral metagenome | biome: human oral; feature: human-associated habitat; material: dental | place: China | collected 2114 ... | reverse complement strand
GACAGAAAACACAGTCGCAGTTGCAGTCGTTCGTGATGTTGACGTAGACAGCACGCTTTCCTTCCGGCTGCTCCCGCAGGCTCTCCTCGATGGGGAGATAGCGACCACCCGCGTGTGTGGCATATACAATCATAAAATTCTCCTATTATACACAGAAATGAGAAAAGCTGCCGCAATGCGACAGCTTCTTCGATGCGCTTTATGCCGTTTTTGAAATGAGGTTGATGTAATGCGTGAGCACCCTGCGCATCCCCTCATCCGATGCCTTCTGTAAATCAATCAGAGAGTCCGTCCCCACCGCCTTGATCTCCTCCATCGCCCCGACGAGGAAATCTGTATAGACGTTCAGCTTCGTGATCCCCTCGCGCACGGCCCGCCGCAGATTTTCATCGCCGGTGCCGGATCCGCCGTGGAGCACGAGCGGCACGGGAACCGCAGCGGAGAGCTCACGCAGCCGCTCAAAGTTCAGCTCCGGCGCCCGATTGTGCGCGTAGACACCATGCGCGGTGCCAATGGAAACAGCGAGCGAATCTACCCCCGTCGCCTCTGCAAAGGTCACTGCCTCCGCCACAGTCGTATAGACACTCTCCGAAGTCGCCCCCTCAATCCCCTCGGATGCGCCGCCCACATGACCGATCTCCGCCTCAACACTGACGCCCTTCGTATGCGCGTAGGCGACCACTTCCTTGGTCAGGCGGATGTTCTCGTCCATCTCTTTCATTGACGCATCCAGCATAACAGAGGTAAAGCCGAGCTCGATCGCGCGGCGCAGAAAATCGAAATCCTGGCCGTGGTCGAGATGCAGGACAATCGGGGTCGCCACTTTCTCCGCCCAATATTTGCCGACGAGAGCTGCCTCCTCGAGAGATATGAGCCCCGCATGCCCCTGCGCAAAGGAGAGCAGGATCGGCGTCTTGAGCGCGTCCGCCGTCTGAACGAAGACACGCGCGGCGTTCAGCGTGAGAAAGTCGGGGGCGACAATGCCGTAGCGCCCCGCCTTTGCGGCATCGAGAACGGATTTTCCATCGACCAACATGGGGATCACTCCTTTATCTTCCTGAAACCGAATGCGTATGCGCTCATGATATTTCAGCGCGGCCCGTTTGTCAATTATTTATTTACCAGTGGTTATTCCTTCGCTGTCGAACGGACGCGGAAACGGCTGCGGAATGCGTCCGCCTTCGCCGTCGCATACTGGATAACGCGCCCTGTGCGGTCTGTCGTCAGAATCCGTGTGACAAAAATCGGCGCCTGCTCCTCCACCTTGAGATAGAGCGCAATCTCGGGCGCGGCATGAATAACCTCGATGGTCTTATCCTCCGCATAGGGGCGAATACCATGCGCCTCAAGGGTGCGCAGGAGGCCGCTGCTCGTAAAGTCGACATGCATAAGCTCTGGACAGAGCGCGAGCGGAATGTAGTCGTCCGTCACCGCATAGATATGCTCGTCCACGTAGCGCAGACGCTTCAGATGGAAGACGAGCGTCTCTGCCGCAACGCCGAGCATCGCTGCGAGATTGCCGCGCGCGGGCTCAACAACCTGCTGGAGCACTGTGCTCCGCGTAACGCGTCCCTCTGCGGAGAACATTTGGGCAAGACCGAACCCGCGCGTCTGCACCTCGGAATAGTCTACGGGAATTTTCTCCCCCGTGTAGAACGATCCGCGCCCCTGCATGCGCACGATTTTATTCTCTGCCTCGAGCAGCTCGAGTGCCTTGCGCACCGTCGGACGGCTCACGCCGAGCTGCTGACACAGCTCCCGCTCTCCTGGAATGGGAGAGAAATAGGCAAGATCCGCGAACTGCCGCTCTATCGCATCGCGGATTTTCTCATGCAGACGCTGCTGCTTTTTGCTGGTCATAACGCGCCGTCCTTTTCTTTTACTTTTGTTATAGTATGTGATTACTTATCCTTTTGTCAACAGGAAAGCATATTGCAAACGCGTTTTACCTATGGTAACATTTTATTATCCAATGGTAATATTTCATTCTGATACAGGAGGGCTTTATCATGAAGAGCAGTCTTGCACCGTTCCTCGTTGTCAATCCGAAATCCTATCTCTACGGCAAGGAATCGCTCGCGCTTGCACAGGCTGCCGATGCCGCCGCCAAGAAAACGGGGCTGAAGATCTACTTCACCTGCCCCTTCTCCGATATTCGCTATATCCGCGAGAACACCGACGCGATCATCGTCACGGCACAGGCGATGGAGAGTTTGAAGCCGGGACGCGGCATGGGGCATCTCCTGCCCGAGGCGCTGTATGAGGCAGGTGCGCGTGCGACCTTCCTCAACCATGCGGAGAATCCCATGACGATGGCGGAACTCGCAAAGACCATCGCCCGCGCACGAGAGCTCGGCATCGAGACGATTGCCTGTGCGGATTCCCTCGCCGAGGGCACGGCCATCGCCGCATTTCATCCGGATATCCTGCTCTGCGAGCCGACGGATCTCATCGGCACGGGCAAGACCGCAGACGACAGCTATACCACATCCATTGTTGCAAAGATCCGCGGCATCGATCCCTCCATCGGCATCATGATCGCCTCAGGCATCACGACGGCGGACGATGTCTACCGTGTTGTGCGCCTCGGCGCGGACGGCAGCGGCGCAACAAGCGGCATTCTGGGCGCCCCCGATCCGGGGCAGCGCATTATGGAGATGGCGGAAGCTATCGTACGCGCTGCAGCAGAACGTGAGAACACGGAGAGCGCTGCATAAGGAGACTATGATATGAGCGTCTTTAAGAAGAAGCTGACACTTAGCTCGCACGGCACGACACCGACCTTTATCAACATCACCGAGGAACTCCGTGCGGCCATCGCGGAGAGCGGCATCCGGGAGGGGATCGCCACGGTGATCTCCCCGCACACGACCTGCGCCGTCTTCTTCGAGGAGTTCGTGCACGATGTCGACGAGACGGGCACCGAGTTCCTGCAGAACGATCTGAATGCCGTCCTCGAGAAGATCATCCCCGACCAGACAGACTGGAACCAGTACCAATACCCCGGCGAGGAACACTACCGCGCAGTCGAGCGCTGGCCCGATGCCGAAGCGTACCTGCCAGGCGGCGACCGCACGGCGCTCTGGAACTGCGACGCCCACCTCAAGGCAACCCTCATCGGCTCGTCTGAGACCTTCGAGGTCACCGACGGCAAGCTCGGCGTCGGAACAACCGGCTACTGCTACTTCGTCGATTTTGACCGCACGCGTGCCCGCGCGCGCAAATGCATTATCGTCGTCATGGGCGAATAAAAATACAGAGAAACGCAGAACCGCCGCATTGCAATTTCATGCGGCGGTTTTCTGTTTGACGTTTTAAGTTGACAAGAGAAAAAGGATAAGGTATTCTAACAACAAGCAAATGACAAAATTATTATAATATAACGATTTGACTGCCGGTAACGAATATATAGGACTTATTGCATTTAAAAAAGGGATATATCCCTTTTTCTTTTCGTCTATTATTGAAAATAATTATACCTCTCATAAATTACAGAACGGAGCTATTATATATGGAAGCATTGGAAAAAGATCTCTGCGCAGATGTGCATCCGCGTACACTGAAGCGTCGTCTGGCGCTGGGGATCGGCTTCCTCGTACTCCTATGCGCGCTGCTCGTAAGTGCATCATCGGGTGTGGTCGAGATCGCTCCGCATGATCTTCTCCCGACACTTCTGGGAAGCGGCAGTCCGGAGGACTATCGCATTCTCTGGCATATTCGGCTGCCGCGCATCATCACGGGTGCACTGACGGGCGTCAATCTCGCGCTCGCAGGCTGCATTCTCCAGGGCATTCTGAAAAACCCGCTTGCCGACCCTGGAATCATCGGTGTTTCCGCCGGTGCGGGGCTCGCCGCCATGTGCATCATGATCCTGCTGCCGGCTGAGACGAAGTTTGTTCCGCTCGGTGCGTTCGTCGGAGCAATCATCGCCGTGGCGCTCGTCTTTGCGCTCTCCTGGGAAAACGGCGTGCACCCGATGCGTATGGTGCTCGCAGGCGTTGCAATTGCGGCGTTTTTCGGCGGGGCGATGACGGCGCTGATGGTTTTTTACTCCGACCGCGTGCAGGGCACGGTGAACTGGATGGCAGGCGGATTTGCCGGGCGCAGCTGGAGCCATGCCGAGATGGTTCTCCCCTACACCCTCGTCGGCCTCGCGGGAACGCTGCTCGGCAGCCGCTGGCTGAACGCTCTGCAGCTCGGCGAGGAGACCGCGCGGAGCCTCGGTGTGAATGTCCCGCGCGCCCGCTTGATCCTCCTCATACTCGCTGCGCTGCTTGCCGCATCGGCCGTGAGCGCCGCCGGCATGCTCGGTTTTGTTGGGCTCATTATCCCGCATATGGTGCGCCTTTTGACAGGTTCGGATTTTGATTGGCTGCTGCCCGTATCGGCGATCTGGGGAGCGGCCCTTGTGACCGGCGCGGATGCGGCGGCACGTGTCGCTTTCGCACCGGTGGAGGTCCCGGTCGGCGTATTCATGTCCTTCTTGGGCGCTCCCTTCTTTCTCTATCTGCTCAAAAAAGGCATGCGAAGGGGGTGACGATATGGAGGAACTGCTGCGAGCGCACGATCTTTCCGTCGGCTACGGACGCGCGGAGATCATTCATTCGGTCAACGTCTCCATCCGCCGCGCGGAGATCTCCGCCATCATCGGGCCAAACGGCTCTGGCAAGTCGACGCTCCTAAAGGCACTCGCCCGACTCTTGAAACCGCGCAGCGGATCGGTGGAGTTCCTCGGCGCGGATATCTGGGGCAAAACAGAGCGGGAGATCGCACAGAAGATTGCCTTTCTGCCGCAGAGTGCGGACCCGCCGGGCGATATTACAGTGCTCGAGCTCGTCCGCATGGGACGACTGCCGCACCGGAGCTTCTGGGACACGTTTTCCAAAGAAGATAGGGATATCTGCTGTGAGGCGCTTTCCCACACGGGGATGGAAGCCTTTGCCATGCGGCCGATCCGCGCACTTTCCGGCGGTGAACGCCAGCGCGCGCGTCTGGCGATGGCGCTCGCCCAGCAGCCGGAAGCGCTGCTCCTCGACGAGCCGACAACATATCTTGACATCCGTCACCAGCTCGCGCTGATGGAGCTTGTGGAGCAGCTGCACGATATGCTCGGCCTCACCGTCGTCATGGTGCTGCACGATCTCAATCAAGCGGTGCGCTATGCCCAGTGCCTCGTTGCCGTCCGCGCCGGAGAGATTCTCGCAGACGGCGCACCCAACGCGGTATTCACCCGTGAACTCGTACGCGATCTTTACGATGTGGAGAGCCGCGTCAGTGATATCGAGATCGCGGGCAGATGTACAAAGCTCTGCCTTCCGGAACGCGTTGCAAAGGAAGCGGCAGTCCAATAAGGCACGATCAAATCATCATTGACAGCATCCAATCGGAGGTATTTATGCGAAAAGCAGGCATCATCACGGCGCTGCTGTGCCTCGCGGCAGCGGCGCTCTTCCTTCTCTGGCCGCGGGCACAGCAGCCGCCGGAACCGCAGGAACTCACGGTGACGGACAGCACGGGGCGCCAGGTCACGCTGCCGACACATCCGCAGCGTGTCGTCATCCTCAACCCCTCGAACCTCGATCTCTATGTCGCAGCAGGCGGCGCCGAGAACGTCGTCGGGAAGCCAACCTCACAGGCGCTCTCCGAGACGGTGAAGGAAAAGACGGCAGCAGCCGAAGAGGTCGGCATCATACACCAGCCCGACATCGAGAAGATTCTCGCGCTGCAACCCGATCTCGTCATTGGTACGAATGTGCCGTTCCATACAGCCCTCGAGGAGACTCTCAGCAATGTCGGCGTGCCGCTCTACATCCAGGCACTGGACGATGTCCCCTCGCTGTTCGGTGCGCTCGAGCTGTACGGCAGACTCACGGGTCATGAAGATGACGCCGCGGCGCAGATCGCAGCGATCCAGCAAAAGCTCGATGCTGTAAAGAAAAAAGCCGACGGTCGCACACCGCCGAAGAATCTCCTCGTCTTCGGCGCACCGGACAGTTTTAACATGGGCACGTCAAAGTGCTTTACGGGCGGTCTCATCGAGATGCTCGGCGGCGGCAATATCGCAGACCGGGCGGAGGGCGACGGTGCCTATCTGCCGATCTCCATGGAGTTCGTCGCACGCGAGAGCCCCGCTGTGATCTTCGTCATCGTACACGGTCCGGCGGAGACGCTCGAGCCAAAGATGCGCCGTGAGCTGCAGGAGAGCGAGGCATGGGCCGATGTGGATGCCGTGAAAAACGGCCGTGTCTACGTTCTGCCGTACGAACTCTTCGCCGTGAATCCCGGCATTCGCGCCGCAGACGCACTCCAAACGCTCGCGGACATCATGTACCCGACGCCGCAGTGAAAGGAGGCCGTGCCAGAACAGACGAAATATCTTTGGGAGAGCAGAACGAGGCATCAGCGGCAACGCGCCAAAATTTCCCGTGCGGAGTTTTGGCGCAGGCCACGTTTGATATACAGTGATAGGAGATGGAAAGATGTTCCACAAGCACACGAAGAAGAAAGTCCTTCTGACCGCCGCCGTACTCAGCGCGGTATCGATCCCCGCCTACGCGGCGGAGCGCACGGAGAACGCGGCCGCCACGCGGGTCCATACGGATGAGATTATTGTCACGGCATCCCGCACAGAGCAGGAGGTGAAGGAGACGCCGAGTGCCGTCGAGGTCATCACACGCGCCGATATTGACAAGATGGGCGCAGAGACACTCGCGCAGGCACTGAAGCTGGCCATCGGCATCGACATACAGGAGAACGCGATGGTCGGCAACCGCTCTGCCCTCCGCGGCATGAACACGAACCAGACGCTCATCCTCGTCGACGGCCGGCGCGTCCGTACGGAGAACACGAGCGAGACGATGAACTACTACGAGCTGCAGCGCATCAACATGGATGACGTTGAGCGCATCGAGATCGTGCGCGGCGCCGCAAGCTCGCTCTACGGCTCGGAGGCACTCGGCGGCGTCATCAACATCATCCGCAAGCGTCCCGATAAAGCGCAGGCAGCGCTGACCCTCGACTGGACCACCCGACAGAGCGATCAGGGCATCCGCCTCGACTCCGGAAAGGTCGGAAAATGGGCGTTCAGCACGAGCTTCAAGCATATGGATGTCCGCCAGCGAGGTACAAATGCCCGCAGCAGCATGTACGGCAAAAAGTATTTCTTCAACATCGACGGCCGTATGGATGTAGCGCAAAACAAATGGCTCGATGTCTTCTTCGACTACCTGAAAGAAGACCTCTATATGAAGGACTCGCTCACGCAGGGCACAAGCTACGACCACGACCGCTTTTCCACGGGCGTCAAGTATTCCGGACGCGACCGACGCGGTGACTACGAGCTGCAGACCTACTACACCTATTTCGACAAGAACCAGCGGACAAGGAGACGTGCAAACGGCAGTCTCAACAGCTTTGACGATATGAAGTACAACTCCCTGATCTTCGACGGCAGGCGCTCCATGCAGATCGCGCCGAATCATCTGCTGACCGTCGGCGGCGAATACCGCAAGGAGGACTACGAGAGCACGCGGATCCGCGGGTCGCACAGAAAAACCCTCGAGGGTGTGACGAATCAGTTCGGCGACAGTTCGATGAACTACGCCGCTCTCTATCTGCAGGACGAGTGGGTGGCAAGCCCGCGCTGGCTGCTCATCCCGTCCATTCGCTGGGACTACAACGACGTATTCGGCAGCGAGATCACCGGCAAGCTTGGTACGACCTACAAGATCAACAAGGGCCTGCGCTTCAAGGCGAACATCGGCACCGCCTACCGCGCACCGACCGCGAGCGAGCTGTACTTTGACTGGCGTCATTCGCCGGCTGCTCAGGTCAATGTCCACATTATTGGAAATCCCGATTTGAAGCCCGAAAAAGCATTCAACTTTGATGTCGGAGTCGAGGGAGAACGCGGCAAGACCTTCGGCAAACTCACCTATTTCCACAACAAGGTGGAGGATCTCATCAACATCAATACGGTCATGACCATTATCCCGGGATTTCCGCCGACCAGACTCATGACCGGGACGTACAACAATATTGAAGATGCAACGATTCAAGGCGTCGAGTTCGAGGCAAAGCAGGATCTCGGCAGCGGCTTTTCCCTGCGCGGTCTCTACACCTATCTCGACGCACGGGACGATCAGACAAACGCGCGCCTGACCGGACGCGCCCGCCACAAGGCAAGCCTGCAGCTCAGCTACGATGACCCGCGGCACGGCTGGAACGCAACGCTCTGGCAGGACTGGATCTCCGGGTATCGATATGCGGAGACGATCGGTAGGCGAACCATTTATAAGGATGCCGCCCTTGGTCTCATGAACCTCGTTGTGACGAAGAAATTCAGCGACCAGTTCAGCGCCTACCTCGGCGTCGACAACATCTTCAACAAGGAGAGCGATGCCCTTGCCTACGATGGCCGTATCTGGCGCGGCGGCGTACGCATGACGTTCTGATCCAAAATGTAAGCAGCAAAAACGCCTCGCGGCAATCCCGCGAGGCGTTTTCTACTGCAGCTGTGATGCACCTTACTTCAGCGCATAGCCGTTGTTGTACATCTTGTCCTGCTCTTTGCGAACCTGAAATAGCAGACAACAATGATACTCCGTTTTTTGAGCTATAGTATACAATTCTAAAATTCTATACAGCTAGAGGAAATCCCCCTATCACATCAAAGTTGATATTCATTGAATTTTGCAATGCCCCCCTCTGAATCAATATCAACCACAGTCATATGTATGGAGGAATCAATTTCTGTTTTTAAGGCATATTCATGTCCCCATTGATTTCCACCCATGATCTCACATTTTATCGTATGTTCATCGTGCGTAATTCTTTCGGATAAATATGTATATATGAGCTCTCTTCCTTTGATCGGAAGATTAACCTCAAAGTTTGGGATCACGTCGCTTTCCAGAATACAATCGGGTCTCATTCCATAATAAAACGCCATATCATCGAAATGTCCCTGAACATAGCAGGTCTGAATAACCTCCAACCATTCACGCTCGGAGCGGGAGAGCTGAAGTGGTACAAACGTATCGCCCCGCGCCACATCTTGCCCCATATTGATCGTTACTTTATAGATCCCTTCTTTTTCTCCGGCATTTCGAATCTCACAAATTTTATTATCCTTATCTAGGATGATAAAGAGAATAGTATCTATACGCCCTTCCTTATTCTGGGCAAGGGCAATACAATGTGTTCCAATGGGAAACTCATAGGAAGAAGAATCATCGCCTTCGTCCGCCCTCTCAATTGCTGAAACCACGGCAGGATATGCATGATAGTCCGTATCTCGCTCTTTCTGCTTTGCTGCGATGCCCGAAAGATATGCCAAAACCTGAGTATTTCCCTGCGCCATAATTTCAGATTTACGTGAAATATAGCGACAGTCCTCAGACAATACATTCGTAATGCGAGTAAAATCCTTATGCTCAATACAGCTGCGGAAAAGTCTTGTCAGGTGTTCCTGATCATGGATCGCCCCCCTTTGATATTTCCCCATGGCAACATCCCCAAGAATGCTACAAACAGCCTTGACAACGCCGCCCGGACAAATAAATGCCTCCTCACTGTCTTTGACGCTCTCTTTACTGTGCATAATTTCAAGAGTTCCATACGAGGTAGATATCGTGACACAGTAAAATTCTTTCTTTTCACCTTTTTCATCGCTACACAAACGCGTAGAAACATTTTTAATTACGCCAACAGCAACACTTCCATTGATTATACTGAAAACATTATCCATTGCGAAGTGCACAGGTTTTCCCATAAGCTGCATTATCGGTTCCGATTGATCATAGGCGGAAACATCAGCGTAATATGTGACCTCTTGAGCAATAGCGACCACCTGCAAGCCAATGATGTCATTTGGGAAAAAATCGGGCACAACATCTGCATTGACAAGATATAAGCATATGTTTCCCTCATGTGTCAGCGGATGCGTAAATGTAACCCAACGCTCCAGAATGTTCTCAGATCCATCTTCATTATAGGATTGACCCGAGTCTGCTACCGCTAGCTGCCACATCTGATTACCACTTACATGACTAGTAAATCCTGCTATCTGATAAGACTCTGCTGCCGGAAGAAGGTGGAAATTCATTTCAACCGATCCGAGGTTTTTCCATATATAGGAACCATAATAACCACGAAATACAGAACCATTCTCTAGAACATAGCGAGCGAGGCAGTTCATAAAGAAGTCCTCATTTTCCGTTAGGCATTCAAATCCAAGTTCAGGCAAGAGATTCATAGTATACACCTCACAAAATATTTAAAATTACACTTTCTGTATCAATTGATAGATTTCGTCCCTCCAGCTACTCTATAAATAAAAATATGAAAAACATTCAAAAACATCTTAATGGAATTATAACATAAATGCCAAATAACAACTAATATTTTCTTTACAGAAAAGGAACCGTTTTTCTGGCTGCCTGTAGAGGAACTGATCCAAGCGCGGCAAAAGGAGTACTACGATGCGCTCAGTGCAGCGGACGAACAGGCAAACAGTGCAGGCTTTTTGTCGAACTGATGCTGGAAATTATACGGGATGCCTTGCCTAAAATAAATGTTGTTGGTCGCAGCACCGACCAAGACAGCGATCAAGATACCGACCAAGATAACACTCCGATCAATCGCCCCCTCTCTGCACTTGGCAATGACACGCTCTCGGCTGCTGAGCTGATGAAACGCCTGCATCTTTCATACAGGCTGACATTCCGCAAGAACTATCTCCATCCTGCCTTGAAGCAAGGACTTATCGAGGGCACACTGCCTGATCAGCCGAACAGCAAGAATCAAAAAGCTGCCATATAAGATAAAGTTTCTTATACGACAGCTTTTTATGTTGTGTCCTGTTTACTTCAGCGCATAGCGGTTGTTGTACATCTTGTCCTGCTCTTTGCGTACCTGGTAGAGCTGCGTCGAGGTGTCGAGGTCGACCATGTCGAGGGTGAGGAGTGTGCCCTTCTTGACATCGCACTTCATGCGCGTGTTCTTGTTCACGAGGGCGTAGACGACGTAGCCCTTTTCATACGTCTCCTGCGCCGTTGCAATGGAGCCGTAGGTGGTGTAGCCGCCGATGCCGTCGATCGTTTCGCCTGCCTTCAGATCGCGCTTGGCGACGGCAATGCACTCACTGACGGGGCCGTCAAGCGGAATGATGGTCGGTTCGCCGTCGATGACGATCTTCGCGACGGTAAGCGGTGTCTCAAGGTTGCAGAGATGATAGGGACGATAGAGCGTCCAGAGGGGGCCGGGGCCCATGCTGTGATAGCCCATCTGATAGGCGATCTCTTCGTTCTGCGTTGTGACGGTGACGAAGACGCCGGGCGCAATGCCGTTGACATACTCCACAACGCCGTGCCTGCCGAGAATGCCGCCGTCCTTCTTGAGCTTGAAGATCTCGTTGAGCTCGGCGCAGCGATCCTTCGGCGATGCCGATGGGCCGTGTCCGCCGATCACATCCGGAATGAGCCCGGTTGCGTTCGACATGGCGGTCATCTCGACCATGGTCTTCGTACCGTCCTTGAACGAGGTGAGCATGCGGGGGCTCATCTTGCGGCGCGTCGCCTCCTCGAGTACGGTGTCGGGATTGCAGTCGTAGTCGAGCTTGTTGTTTTTGCCCTTGCCCATGACCTTGACTTCCATGCCCATCGCGCGCGCAAAGGAGTAGAGCTCCATGACGGCACCCGGCTCGTCGCCCGCAGAACCCGTATAGATGACGCCGTTCCTGTCGCCGAGTTTTTTCAAATAGCTGCCGATGACAACGTCTGTCTCCACATCCATCATGACAACATGCTTCTTGTTGTTCATCGCATCAATGGCAATCTTGACACCGACCTCGGGCACGCCAGTCACATCGATCGCAACCTCGACGAGGTTCGCATGCGAAATGAAGTCCGAGTTCTCCGTCGCAACGTACTTGCCCTGTTCCATGTAGCGGTTCGCCTCTTCGAGCGTCTTTGCAACCGCGATATTCTCGTCGCTGATGCCCGCATAGTGGAACGCATTGATGACATTATCCATCTTGATATCCGAGACAATCGCCGGCATAATGCCCTTCATGAGTGCCATCTGCGTTACCATGCCGCGGCCCATCTGCCCCGCGCCGACAATGCCCGCACGGATGATCTTGCCCTCTTCCTCGCGCCTTGCGAGCTTCTTGTCCATATTCAGCATTGCGAAACTCCTTTCGCCCACCCGTCGGTGGAGTTCATAATCATTTGTTCGGATCCAGTATAGCACCGTATCTGTATTTTTACAATATCATATTCACTGAATTTGCGTAAACATCACAGCAAAAAAGAGACATGTTTCTTTCTGTAAAGAAACATGTCTCTTCGCCCTTATATTTTACGCAGCAATGCAAGCAAATGCTTACATCATGCCGCCCATACCGCCCATGCCCGGAGCGCCGGCCGGCATCGGAGCCTCAGGCTCCGGCTTGTCCGTGACGAGCGTCTCGGTCGTGAGGACCATCGCCGCAATGGACGCCGCATTCTGCAGCGCGGAGCGCGTGACCTTCGCCGGGTCCACAATGCCCGCGCCGATCATGTCGACGTAGCTGTTTTCGAGCGCATTGAAGCCGACGCCGTCGCCTGCCTTCTTGACGCTGTCAACCACGACAGAGCCCTCAAGGCCTGCATTTTCGGCGATCTGACGGACCGGAGCCTCGACCGCACGCTTAACGATCTCAATGCCGACCTTCACGTCGCCCTCAGCCTTGATCTTGTCCAGAGCCGGGAGAATATCGATGAATGTCGTACCGCCGCCGGCAACGATGCCCTCTTCGACGGCTGCGCGCGTCGCGTTGAGTGCATCCTCGACGCGATACTTCTTGTCCTTCATCTCGACTTCCGTCGCTGCGCCGATCTCAACGACTGCTACACCGCCGGAGAGTTTCGCGAGACGCTCCTGGAGCTTCTCACGGTCAAAGTCGGACGTCGTGTCCGCAATCTGCTTCTTGAGCTGCTCGACGCGCGCCGTGATCTGCGCTTTGTTGCCTGCGCCGTCAACGATGGTCGTCTCCTCCTTCGTGGAGCGCACCTGACGCGCACGGCCGAGATCCTCGAGCGTCACGCTGTCGAGCTTGCGGCCGATCTCCTCGCTGATGACCGTGCCGCCCGTGAGGATCGCGATGTCCTCGAGCATCGCCTTGCGGCGGTCGCCAAAGCCCGGTGCCTTCACCGCGAGAGCCTTGAACGTACCGCGCAGCTTATTCACAACGATCGTCGCGAGCGCCTCGCCGTCGAGGTCCTCTGCAATGATGACGATCTGCTTGCCCTGCTTTACGACCTGCTCGAGTACGGGCAGGATATCGGCAATCGACGAGATCTTGCGATCCGTGATGAGCACATACGGATCGTCCATGATCGCTTCCATCTTCTCCGTATCCGTCACCATGTACGGGGAGATATAGCCGCGGTCGAACTGCATTCCCTCGACGACCGAGAGGTTCGTGTCCATGGACTTGGACTCCTCGACTGTGATGACGCCGTCCTTGCCGACCTTCTCCATCGCCTCTGCGATGAGGTCGCCAACCTCGGCATCGCCGGAGGAAATCGCCGCAACCTGGGCGATCTTCGCCTTTGTCTCAACCTTCTTTGCCTTGCTCTTGATTTCGTCGACAAGCGTCTTAACCGCAGTCTCGATGCCCTTCTTAACGATCATCGGGTTTGCGCCCGCAACGACGTTGCGCATACCTTCCTGAATCATCGCCTGTGCGAGGAGGGTCGCCGTCGTTGTACCATCGCCCGCGATGTCGTTCGTCTTCGTTGCGACTTCCTTCACGAGCTGGGCGCCCATGTTCTCAAACGGATCCTCGAGCTCAATGTCGCGCGCAATCGTGACGCCGTCGTTCGTAATCGTCGGCGCGCCGTACTTCTTGTCGAGAACGACATTGCGGCCCTTCGGACCAAGTGTAACCTTCACGGCATTTGCCAGTGCGTCTACGCCGCGGCCGAGTGCGCGGCGAGCCTCTTCGTCAAACAGAATCTGTTTTGCCATTTATATTGCCTCCACTTTATCTATTACAGAATCGCCAGAATGTCACTCTCACGGACAATGAGGTAATCCTTGTCATCGACCTTGATCTCGGAGCCCGAATACTTCGAGAAGACAACACCGTCGCCGACTTTAACCTCCATCGCCGCACGCTGCCCGTTCTCGAGCAGCTTTCCCGTGCCAACGGCGACAACTTTGCCCTTCTGCGGCTTTTCCTTCGCCGTGTCGGGGAGCACAATGCCGCTCGCCGTCGTGACATCGCTCTCCGCGACTTCAATGACAACACGTTCGCCCAATGGCTTAATCATGGTATCTGCCTCCTAATTTTCATCCATAATTTTTCTTGATTAGCACTCTCACGAACTGAGTGCTAACTTACGATGTCTATACTAATCGTTTTAAGTCAAAAAGTCAATAGTTTTTTCTAAAAAAGTCAAAAAAACAATATTTCTTTTTTCTTTTGCAGCCGAATGCGCAAAAAAGCACCGCAGTACTGCGGTGCTTTCAAGAGATTTGCGTGCAATATTTTTATTCTTTGAACGCCGCCACAAGATTTTTGAGACGGGCTGTCCCCTCCTTAAAGGATTGGATCTTCGCGATGATGTCCTCATACTCTGCCGCCATACCGACGACCTTCTCGGCGATGCGTGTATTGCCGACTGCGCCCTCATGTGTCGCATTGCGGATCCCCTCCATCGCCCCGTTCATCTCGCTGACAGCGGAAAGCAGCTTCTTCGATGTGGAGGTCGTCTCCTCGGCAGTCTTGCGGAAATACTCCGCATCCTCGCTGTACTGGACTGCCGTCTTGTCCATCAGATCGTAATCGCCGCTCACGTTTTCATCGATGAAGCCGAGCAGTTTGAACGTGCCGTCCGAGAGCGCCTGAACCGCTGTGGTGACCTGTCCCGTGAGGTTCTTGATCTTCTCCGCTGCACCCTGCGACTGCTCCGCGAGTTTGCCGACCTCGCCTGCGACCACGGCAAACCCGCGTCCCTGCTCGCCTGCACGTGCGGCTTCGATGCTGGCGTTCAGCGCGAGGAGGTTCGTCTGCTCCGCGATCTCGGAGATATCGAGCGTGAGCTGGCCGATCTGGTCAACAACCTTCGCCGATTCGATCGCCTCGGCCACGGAGGTCTTTGTCGCGCCGTAGATCTGGCGCGTATTCAGGCGCGAACGCTCCATATTCGCCTTGAGGTCGGAGGCGCGCTGCGCAACCTCACGCGTGTATTCCTCGCTCTTCTGCGCAGCATCTGCAGCGCCCTTGATACCGTCGCTGAGATCACCGCTGAGGTGCTGGACGTTCGATGTGGACGCCGCCGTCTCCTCCATGCCCGCAGACATCTCCTCTGTTACGGCGGACATATCCTGCGTATCATTGTTCAGCCCGCGCAGCATCTGCTCGAGCTCTTCCACCATGGCGTCTGTCTGCTCGGCTTCCTCATGCACCTGCTTCATAAAGCCCTGCATCTTGCCGAGTGCCTGGACGACCGTGCCGATCTCATCCTGCCTCTGGGAGAGCGCGGCAGGAATTTCACGCGAGAGATCCCCCGCTGCTACGGCACTCAGATGACCGATGGACGCAGCAAGAGGATCGGAGATATTATTCGCAATGCGCCGCGATACAAGGATGCCGAAAGCCACGGTGACGATGATGATCACTATAAAGCTGCAGACCGTCCGGTCGTACCGCGCATTGTTCTCCTCGAATACCTGCTTCCCCTGAAATACGTTGTCCGGCGTGAGCACCGCCATATTGCTCGAGATCACCGTGAGCGCACCAAGATTGTCGAAAACGGCAACACGATCCTCAGATGCCGTACCCATATTGTTGATGGCACCGACCTTGTCCGATGCGGTGCCGAGATTCTTCTCAAGCTCAGCAATCGTCGCCTGCGCCCGTTCGCTCGTATCGATCTTTTTGAGTTCCTCCATGTCATGGCGGATGCCGTCCAGATTGCCGAGCACGTCGTCCACGAGGATCTTGCGGTTGTCCGCCGTAAACCCTTCCTGGAGAATATAGGGGATATTGACGCTGATCTTCCTCAGGCGGTTGTTCGCGTCATTCAGATACTGCGTCGACATCAGGTTGTGATGATACATATCGTCGAGCGCCTGTTTTGCCTGGTAGTTCGAGTAGACGCCAACCGCGGCGACAATGAGCAGGGCCGCCATCAGGAACACGGACAGGATGAATACCTTGGTCCGTACGGCATAATCTTTCAGTGCTTCTGCGGAGATGAACGGAATATTCATGGCTCTTTCCTCCTCAGTTCGCTGCCTGCGCGGCATTGTCCCGCGTGATGGACGTGAACGGAACGGCCATATCTCCCGACGGCGGCGCCCCCTTCAGGAATCCCTCTGCAAGCGCAAGAGCCCCCTCGCCCTGCCCCTTCGCATCCTGCTTAACCGTCTGCACCATTTCCCCTGCCGCAACGGCAGCAAGTCCGGACGGCGTCGCATCGACTCCGGTCACGAGGCAGCCCTCGAGACGGTTCGCCCCCTTCAGTGCCGCAACAGCACCGAGCGCCATCTCGTCATTGCCTGCAACAACCCCGTTGATCTCCGGGAACATGCTCATCCAGAGGCTCATGGTCTTGAGCGCCTCCGCTTTGCTCCATCCTGCATCGACAAAGGAGAGCAGCTGGATATCGGAGCGCTTGTCAAGGCATGCCTCCTTAAAGCCCTCCCAGCGCCCCACGGCACTGCTCTGTGTGCCGTCGCCCTGCAGATAGACAATCTTCGCGTTCGGCGGCAGATGCGCCGCCATGTATTCGCCCTGCATGCGTCCCGCCTCCTTGTCGTCGGAGTAGGAGCGCAGAACCCGTCCTCCGGCAACGCTGCGGTTGACTGTAATGACAGGGATGCCCGCATCGTTTGCCTTTTCGATCGTCTTCACGATGCTTGACCCGTCGGCGGCGAGCAGTATGATCGCGCCCGCACCGCTGCTGATCGCCTCGTTGAGCTGATCGATCTGCATATTGCCGTCGCCCTTTGCATCAAGAAATTCAACCTGGATGCCGTCTGCCTTTGCCTTATTTGCAAAAGCATCTTTGATCTGCGCGCAGAATCCGTCCGCATCATCGTAGTTCGCATAGATGATGCGGTCGGAACTGCTGCCCGTGAGCCCGCAGCCTGCAATGCAGATACAGATCGCCGGCAGGAGCATTCCCCATGTTCTCAGATTCATTGCAATTTCCCCCTCTCAGTTCACCAAAACTACATCCTTTTAACCGGCACAGGGCCGCGTGAAAGCGCAATCGCTCCCGTTCGGGCAATCTCAATGATACCGTAGTCGGAGAGCAGTTCCGAGAGTGCATCGATCTTCTTCGCGTCGCCTGTCAGCTCGACAACCACATTCTCAACGCCGACATCGACGATACGCGCACGGAAGATATTTACCACATCGATGATCTCGGCGCGGTTCTCCTTTGTCGCGCGTACTTTGATGAGGACAAGTTCGCGCGTAATGGATTCAAACTGCGTGAGGTTGACGATCTTTACGACGTCGATCAGTTTTGAGAGCTGCGTGACGACCTGGCGCAGCTCGTTCTCCGAGGCGACAGAGACGACGATGTTGATGCGCGTGACATCCGCCTCCTCCGTATAGCCGGCGGAGATGCTCTCAATGTTGAACGCACGGCGGCTGATGAGTCCTGCAATGTGCGTGAGAACGCCGGGCTTGTTGTCGACGAGTACTGCGAGCAAATATTTATCCATCTATCTCCCTCCCAGCACCATCTGGTCTAGCCGCTTGCCGCCCGGCACCATCGGCACGACATCCGCCTCCCGGGGCACGATGACGTCGATGAGACGCGCTCCCTTCTCGTGCAGCGCGCGCGGCAGCATCTCCGCAAATTCCTCCCGCGTCGTGATGCGGCAGGCATCGACTCCCATCGCCTCGGCGAGGCGCACGAAGTCCGTCTTGCCCTTCAGCTCTGATGCGGAGTAATGATGGCTGTAAAAGAGGCGCTGCCACTGTCCGACCATGCCGAGGATGGAGTTGTGTACAATGACGATCTTCACATCAATGTCGTTGTCCGCCATCGTAGCCAGCTCCTGGCAGTTCATCATAATGCTTCCGTCCCCTGTGATGAGGACGACTTCCTTGTCCGGACAGGCGAGCTTCGCTCCGATCGCCGCCGGCAGGCCGTAGCCCATCGTGCCGAGTCCGCCCGACGTGAGGAAGTGCCGCGGCTCGGTGCAGCCGAAGAACTGCGCAGCCCACATCTGATGCTGTCCCACATCGGTAACGCAGACCGCATCCTCATCGACGAGCGCGCGCACACGGCTGATCAGCTCCTCCGGACGAATCTCCGCCGACTCTTTCCACCCGAGCGGATGCGCGCGCTCCATGGAGAGCACATCGCCCAGCCACGAGCGGAAGCGGGTGCGCAGATCCTCCTGACTGCCGTTCTTCAGAATATCGATGAGAGCGGGCAGCGTTTGGCGCAGGTCGCCGATGACCGGAATATCAGCGCGCACATTCTTGTTCAGCTCCGCCGGATCAATATCGAAATGGACGATTCGTGCCTTCGGCGCAAACGCCGCCGTATTTCCCGTCACGCGATCACTGAAGCGCGTACCGACTGCGAGGAGCAGGTCGCATTCCTGGATCGCCATATTGGATGCGTAGGCGCCGTGCATTCCTGCCATTCCCGTAAAGCCGTCCGTTCCCGCGGGAACCGCCCCGAGCCCCATCAGTGTCGCCACAGACGGCATCCCCGTCAGAGCGATAATCTCGCGGATGTATTTGGCTGTATCCGAGAGCACGGCACCGCCGCCGACAAAGAGCACGGGCCGATGCGCGGCAAAGACCGCCTCCGCCGCCTCCCATACCGCAGGTACCTCATAGGCGACCTCGCCGGTATATCCGTGCAGTTCGATCGTCTCCGGACAGCGATACTCGATTTCCGCATCGAATACGTCCTTCGCCACATCGATGACAACGACGCCCGGACGCCCCGTCCGCGCGATATAGAATGCCTCTTTTACCACGCGCGGCAGCTCGTTCACGTCCTTGACGAGGTAGTTATGCTTTGTGATCGGCGTCGTAATGCCGACGATGTCCGCCTCTTGGAACGAATCCTTTCCGATGTACGGATTCGCGACCTGTCCCGTGATGCAGACCATCGGAACGGAGTCCATATGCGCCGTCGCAATCCCCGTCACGAGATTCGTTGCCCCGGGCCCCGATGTCGCAAAGACCACGCCGACCTTCCCCGATGCTCTGGCATAACCGTCCGCCGCATGCGCCGCGCCCTGCTCATGGCGCGTGAGGATATGCGGGAAATTCGTCTGATATACTTCATCGTACAGCGTGAGCACCGCGCCGCCCGGATACCCGAAGACGACCTCTACTCCCTCATGCCGAAGGCTCTCGAGAAGTGCCCGCGCACCATTCATCAACAATAGAACTCCTCCTAAATACAATACGCACCATTCTATATAATATATTATAGGGCTTTCCGCTGTTTTTTACAAGCAGATGAATCTCAGAGGTGCTCGCTCGTCAAAGCGACGGCATAGACATTGCGCGCACCTGCTCGTTTCAGCGTGCGTGCACACTCCGTCAGCGTCGCCCCCGTCGTCATAATGTCATCCAAAAGCAGTATATCCTGCCCGCTGACATCCATCGCCTCCGTCACAGCAAAGGCTCCACGCAGTTCCCGCTGGCGTTCCGCACGCGTATGTTCATAGAGCGGCGCCGTCTCACGCGTACGGACAAGCAGCGGGAGGAGCGCGATGTCATGCGCACGAAGCCATGACGCAAAGATCTCTTCCGTCTGATTAAAACCGCGCGCTTTTTGCCGTGCACGCCCGAGGGGGACAGCAACGGCCGTGAGCGGCCGAGGCAGCTGCGCGAGCACCTCCTCCCCCTCCGCAAGCATCGCATGAAGATGAGGGAGCGCAGATTTTTTCTGTTGATATTTCAGTGCGCGAAGGAGATCGCGCACTCCCTCACGGTAGTGTCCGAGCGTCCAAATCCCCGCAAGCTGCCGTGCGGTCTCCGGCGTACGAGCCAGTACGCGAACGCCGATCAGGCGCCGCGCACAGGCATGACAAAAGCCGCCGCGCCGCTCTACATAGGAAGAACAGTTGGGACAGCGCGGCGGAAAGAGAAAATTGAGCAGCGCATCAAACATGAGGACCGCCTCCACCGATTTTCGGAAAAACTATTGCAAGACTTCCTTATTTATGATATGATAAATGCAGAAAAGAGATATATCTCCTAGATCGTAAATGAAGGAAAGGAGAATGTCTATTGACACAAAATCTGAGGCGCGGTGGCGCACTCTCCTGACAGGAATGCATCTTTGAAGAAGATTCGAGTCTGCATACTCTGCGGGAGCTCAGCCGGCATTGTGTCACGGGAGCTGGTCACGGCGCCGTCATCTCCGGTTTGCCGAGCAGATGACATTGTTCCTTTGTACGATTCGTATTCGAAAACCAAGCGCGCAAATTGGATGATATCAGAGATCTCCAAAACGGTTTCAGCTGAACGTACAATATACGACATGGACACACAGGAGATCCGTGCAGGTCGGACACACAACTGAATAAGGACGTGTACAACTTTTATGGCAACAGTTACATAAACCGGCAGCTTGCTCGAAACAGAGCGCTGTCGGTTTTTTCATGCGCGCCGCACATCCGGGGCAGAGTGCCGCATGCTGCGCAAGGCAAGCGGCGGCCCCGCAATCATACATATATGACGTGTCCGCCGCTTGCCTTGCGCAGGCGGTTCATAATCGCAAGCCCGAGGCCGTCCGCACCTGTTCCCTCGGCGAGCAGAGAGGTGATGTCTGTATCGTCAAAGCAGCGGAGCGCATCGTAGAGGCAGGCGGCAAAGGCGCTATGATTGCCGCGCGCTCCGCAGTTGTATGTATGTTCTGCGGGGATAATCGCACGGAGCGCCGTAAGGGTCTCGTTGCTCGCAATAACGGCAGGACGCTCCCCTGCCGCCGTGCGCCGCAGGAACTCTGCGCGCAGCGCTGCTGTGACGGCATCCCCCATCCCTGCATAGACAGTAAGCGGCACGCACGGCGCATAGTGCGTGTACTTCATTCCGGGCGCACGCGGCGCTTCGTCTGCCGCCATGAGTGCCGCGTCGATACGCACCTCGATCGCGGGCAGTTCCGCTGCAATCATCTCGCGCGTCACTGCACCAGGGCGCAGGATCGTAAGAGCGCCTTCCTCCGTACAGTCGACGATGGTGGACTCCACGCCGAGGCGACAGCTCCCGCCGTCGAGGATGAGCGGAATGCGCCCCGCCATATCTTCGTAAACCATAGCCGCCGTCGTCGGACTCGGACGTCCCGAGGTATTCGCCGACGGCGCGGCAATCGGCACGCCCGCCGCGCGGATCAGCCGACGCGCAGCAGTGTGATCGGGGCAACGCACGCCGACGGTCGAAAGACCGCCCGTCACAATATCCGGGATATGCACTGCCTTCGGCAGGATAACCGTGATCGGTCCCGGCGCAAAGGCCGTCAGCAGATGCGCCGCAAGCGGCGGCATATTCGAGGTGACCTCATGCGCCATTGTAAGATCTGCGATATGGAGAATGAGCGGATTATCGGACGGTCGCCCCTTCGCCTCATAGATACGCGTGCATGCGGCCGCATCCAGACCGTTCGCGCCGAGCCCGTAGACTGTCTCCGTTGGAAACGCGACGAGTTCCCCGCTCTGAATGAGCCCAGCGGCGCGCTCAAAATCTGCGGATGATGTGGGGTGTAGTATCTCCGTATTCATCGTGCCCCCCTACTCCGTATACCCAACAACAACCCTGTCGATTCCGCCAAGATCACGCAGGATTTCCGTCCGCACAATGCGCGGATGCGCCGCTGCGAGCGCCGCGGCATCCACCGCCGCACTGATGCCGACCTCAACGGCGATCGCACCGCCGTTCTTCAGCATGGACGGTGCCTCCGCCATCATGCGCCGGTAGAACACGAGTCCGTCCGCGCCGCCGTCGAGCGCAAGCCGCGGCTCATAGCCGCGCACCTCCGGCATCAGCCCCTCTATGTCTGCGGACGGGATGTACGGCGGATTCGAGAGGATCACATCATACGTCCGCCCCGCAAGGGGCACAAGCAGATCGCCCACATGAATCTCAATGCGCGTCGTCAGCCCGAGGCGCTCTGCATTCTCCCGTGCAATATCCGCCGCAGCCGGCGAGATATCAACTGCATCTGCATGCGTATTCTCTGTATAGTGAAGAACAGAGAGTGCTATCGCGCCCGTCCCCGTACCGATATCGGCAGCGGTGAGGTCAGATGCTCCCGCTGCTCTGCGTGCACGCAGGAAATCCACAGCGAACTGGGCAAGGATCTCCGTATCGGGCCGCGGGATGAGCGTATCGCGGGTCACACGGAACTCCAGCCCCATGAACTCGCGCCTGCCGAGCAGATAGGCAAGAGGCATATGCGCTCCGCGCTCCTTTGCATAGGAGCGAAAAAGAGTGCGCGCGGCGAACGCGATCGGTTCATCGAAATGCGCATAAAGATACGTTCGATCTTTGCCGAGGACAGCAGAGAGCAGGACCTCGGCGTCAAGGCGCGGATTTTCGATGCCGCGCTCTTGAAAAAACTCCGCCGCCCATGTCAGCACACGGCGAATCGTCCAAACAGAGTCCGCCATCAGTTCACCTGTTTCAGACGTTCCGCCTGATCCGCGGTGATGAGCCCCGCCAGAATCTCGTCCAACTCGCCGTCGAGTACGGCGTCGATCTTATAGAGCGTCAGTCCGATGCGATGATCGGTCACACGTCCCTGCGGGAAGTTGTATGTGCGGATGCGTTCGCTGCGGTCGCCGGAGCCGACCTGACTGCGGCGGTCCGCCGCGACGGCATCCGCCTGTTCCTGCCGGGCACGGTCATAGAGCCGTGCACGCAGCACCTTCATCGCCTTCTCGCGGTTCTTGAGCTGCGACTTCTCGTCCTGGCACTGTACGACAATGCCGCTCGGAATGTGCGTAATGCGGATGGCTGTCTCCGTACGGTTGACATACTGTCCGCCGGCGCCCGAAGCGCAGTAGGTATCGATGCGCAGATCGTTCGGATCGATTGTGACCTCCACATCCTCCGCCTCGGGCAGTACAGCGACCGTCACCGCAGACGTATGGATGCGCCCGCCGGACTCAGTGACGGGAATGCGCTGCACACGATGCGTGCCGCTCTCATATTTCAGACGGCTGTATGCGCCGGCGCCATTTACGAGAAAAGAGACTTCCTTAAACCCGCCGATCTCGGTCGGATTGCTGCTGAGGATCTCCGTCCGCCAGCCCTGACGCTCGGCATAGCGGGCATACATGCGGAAAAGGCTTGCGGCAAAAAGAGCCGCCTCCTCTCCGCCGACGCCGCCGCGGATCTCGACAATCACATTCTTGTCGTCATTTGGGTCGCGCGGCAGGAGGAGAATCGGCAGCTCCTGCGCAAGCTGATCGCGGCGCTCCTCCGCCTCGGCAATCTCCTCCTCGAGCATCGCCTTCATCTCGGCATCCGCCTCGGCGAGCAGTCCCTGATCCTCTTCGATGGTCAAAAGCGCCTGCTGATAGGCGCTGTACGCCTCGACGATGGGAGTCAGAGCAGCATGTTCACGCGTATAACGCTGCCACTTTTCCATATCTGCCATCACTGCGGGGTCGCTGAGCAGGGCTTCCAGTTCGCGGTATTTATCCGCAACGGCATTCAGTTTGCTTAACACAATATGTCCTTTCGATAACTCCCGCTCCCCGCGGGAATATCCTCGGGCGGGAGCACCGCCTTGAGGCTTTCGATTGCGACCTCAACCATCTCGTCGTCCGGCGGACGCGTCGTCAGATACTGCAGCCAGAGCCCGGGCGTAATCAGAATACGCACGATGCGGTTCTCGCTGCGCCCCGCAAAGCGGATGATCTCATAGGAGACGCCCGCAACGACGGGCAGGACGGCAAGACGGCTCAGAATGCGCAGCCAGAGATCGGGCCAGCCGAAGAATACGTGGAACACGATCGCGATGACCATGACGATGAGGAGGAAGTTCGTACCGCAGCGCGGATGCAGGCGCGGGAATTTCTGCACGTTCTCCACTGTCAGCGCCTCGCCGGCCTCGTAGCAGTGGATCGTTTTGTGCTCGGCGCCGTGGTACTGAAAGACGCGGCGGATCCCGCCCATCCATGAGATACCCCAGATATAGAGAAGGAATACCGCGAGACGGATCCCCCCCTCAATGAGATTGAACACGATCGGGTCGTTCGTGTACGCCGCAGCCAGATGCGCCGCTCCCGTCGGGATGACGATAAAGAGTACGCTTGCGAGGACAAGCGCAAAGAGGATCGTCAGGGCAATCTCCTTCTTCGTCATCTGCTCATCCTCCTCGCCCGCCGCCTGTGCGGAGAACGAGAGGGCACGCATCCCGATGACCAGGGACTCGACCATGATGACAGAGCCGCGGATCAGCGGCAGGTTGAGCACGGGATATCGGTCACGGATGGAGGTGACGGGATGCATCTCCACCGCGATCTCCCCGTTTGGAAGGCGAACGGCAGTTGCTGTCTTTGCCGCATCGCGCATCATCACGCCCTCGATGACCGCCTGCCCGCCGACCGCAAGGTCCGTTATTTTCTTTGGCATGATTCTCCTTCATATTGCTTGTATATGTATTGTGCAATGTCCCTGAGCGAGCCCTAGTAAGGCAAGTACGTAAAGCGTGCGGCTCGCCCCCGGCGCACTTCTTTCGCTCAAGTGCAGTGAGTTCGTTTAAGAAGTGCGCCGGTATCTAGGCGAACGAGCACGCGATCCCTTGCGAACTAAGCGTTCGCGTGAGGTTCCCGCGGCGACAAGTATAAAAAAAGAGACTATCACACGATCTCTCGTGCAATAGCCCCTCCCTGTTTGCATGCGGTGAACAGGCAAGGCGCAGTGCACCTCACCGGTTCTGCTATTTCTTTGCGTAGCGCTTTTGGAACTTCTCGATGCGTCCGCCCGCCTGAACGTCACGCTGACGTCCCGTGAAGAACGGATGGCACTTCGAGCAAACGTCGACACGCAGATCCTCCTTCGTCGAACCCGTCGTGAACTTGTTGCCGCAGCCGCAGGTCACCGTTGCTTCGAAGAATTCCGGATGAATGCCCTCTTTCATGCAGATACACCTCGTTTCTTTTGCCGGATACAAGCATGCTCGTGCACACTTGGTTGAACTCGATGCGTGCGCATCAAGAACGAAGGTCTTGGAATCAGACGCCCGGCGTCCAATACCGAGCAAGTATAGCATAAAACAGAGCGGCGCGCAAGTATTTACTCCATCTTGTCGAGTATAATGCGCGAAACGCGCGTCCCGAAGAAGAAATTCCAAATCCACTTTACAGAGACCGTAAAGTCCGCATATCGCCCCGCAAGGCGAATGAGATGAACGAACATCCATGCAAACCACGCAAAGAACCCACTCGCCTTCATCATAAAGCCGAGCACGGGGAAGGGGCCGTTCATGACTGCTTCGCCTTTGCCGATCGTCGCCATCGCGCCGAGGTCACGATAAACGAATTTACCGAGCTGATCCGGAGATCTGCCGGAGATGAGCGCCATGATGTTCTTCTTTACCTGCGCCGCCTCCTGCGTCGCGACCGGCGCAACCGTCGGGAGCGGGCGCTCCGTCCCGTGGTGGAAATTCGCGCAGTCGCCGATGGCAAAGACGCGCTCGCTGCCCTTCACCAGGAGATTCTCCTCGACGACGACGCGCCCCGCACGGTCCACCTCGCCGCCGCAGTCCTTGATGAAGTCCTGCGCGCGCACGCCCGCCGCCCAGATCACGGTCTTCGTCGCAATGGTCTCCCCGCTGGCGAGCTTAAGATCATTGCCGTCATACTCGGTCACCGCGGTATTGAGACGAACATCAACGCCCTTCTTGCGCAGGACGTCGATCGTATGCTGCTGGAGGTCCGGCGGCACCATCGGGAGAACGCTGCCCATGGCCTCGAGAAGGCTCACGTGAACCTCGTCGAAATCGATCGAATGGAATTCCTTCTTAAAGATATCGATCAGCTCTGCCAGGGCACCTGCCATCTCGATCCCCGTCGCGCCGCCGCCGACGATAACGAAATTGAGATGACGGCGGCGTTCGTCCGTCATAGAGGGATCGGTCTTCTTCGATGCACGCTCAAACTCGTGAATGATATGGCTGCGCAGCGTGATTGCTTCCTCGAGGGTCTTCATCGCAAAGGAATTGCGGGCAACGCTCTCGTTGCCGAAGAAATTTGTCGTGGCCCCCGCCGCAAGCACAAGGTAGTCATAGGGGATCTCGCCGTGATCCGTGAGGAGAGCACGGCGCGTCTGATCCACGCCCGTCGCCTTGGCGAGGAAAAATTCTACATTCTTATAGTCTTTGAAAAACTCTCGTGTGGGGTAGGCAATTTCTCCCGCGGACAGGACCGCCGTGCTTACCTGATAAAGGAGCGGCTGAAACAGATGATAGTTATGTTGATCCACGAGCGTAATCCGCAGCTTTTCCTTGGCAAGTTCCTTGGCGAGATGAACGCCGCCAAAACCGGCGCCGACGATGACAACATGTTGCTTATCTGCCATAATAAACCCCACTCCTTATCGAAATAGCGGAAACATCACGCAATCGGTTCTCCCTTGCCCGCGAAAGAGCCGCAAATGATACATTTCAATCTCATGTGGTACATCATACCATGTTTCCCAAGAAATTCAATAGGATTTTTCGCGGGACAGGCCTCTTGACGGCACTTCACCGCGTCGAAGTACTCTTCGACCGCCGCATCCGATTCTCGATCACGTGCAGGCGCAGCATCAGCAGAATTGCACCGACAATG
>ERZ773056.272-NODE-272-length-27052-cov-5.216913_pt1 | contig 27052 bp, 24 predicted proteins | sample MGYA00580857_ERZ773056 | MGnify/ENA primary metagenome ERZ773056 (study PRJEB29015, sample SAMEA2737996) | human oral metagenome | biome: human oral; feature: human-associated habitat; material: dental | place: China | collected 2114 ... | reverse complement strand
ATTATCCTGTGATTTCAATTTCATTTAGAACTTACGGCGCGCAGGATTGGGAGAATGGATTTAAAAGTGTTAAAGATAACAATCAGCCTTCAGATGTAGGTTTAGGTTTCTCGCCAGAGCGTTTTGCTACAGACGTAAAACCATTGATGCCTGTATATCACCCTGATGGACACTTCTCAGGACAAGGAAACTTTACTAACCCTTTTGCGGTAATAGCTACAGGAGGTAGAAGCACTTATAAATCTGATGATATTTGGATAACTAGTGGCTTTACCCTCACCCCTATTAAACACGTGAAAATAGTAGGTGATTACACTTGGAATCCGTATCACTACAACGGTAAGAGCTTTGTAAAGCAATTTAAAGAATACGGAGCTCCTACTGACGGCACAAGCATTTACGACCCTCTGAAAGCAACTGATTTGGGTTATTACCCACACAATAACCCTTCGAGAGTGTCAGAAAGCAATAGTCACGATTTGTATCAGGCAGCTAATATTTACGCTCAGTACGAAAATACATTTGCTGAGAAACACTATGTAAAGGCAATGGTGGGGTACAACCAAGAAGAAAAACACAATGAATCATTCAATGTATCAACTAAAAACTTAGTAAACCAAGACTATCCGTTTTTGAAACTTAACAACGATGAAAAACCATCAGTAGGTAGCGGCATAAGCGATTGGGCATTGATAGGTTCTTTCTTCAGATTGAACTATGTATTTGACCAAAAATATTTGGTAGAGGTAAATGGTAGATATGATGGTTCATCACGTTTTAGCCGTGAAAGCCGTTATGTATTTAGTCCGTCAGCTTCTTTGGGTTGGCGTATTTCAAAAGAGAAATTCTTTGAACCTATCAATACCATTGTAAGCGATTTGAAACTAAGAGCTTCATACGGTAAACTGCCTAACCAACAAGTATCTGCACTTTACCCTTATCTACCTACAATGGGATATGGTACTAAAACAGGTTATATATTTGGTACACAACAGTTGCCATACGTTTCAGCTCCTGGCTTAGTAAGTAATAACTTTACTTGGGAAGAGGTAGCGACTCGCAACTTTGGGGTAGACTTTGGTTTCTTTGACAACCGCTTTACAGGGTCATTTGACTACTATATTCGTAATACTAATGGAATGTTAGTAAGTGGTATACCTCTACCAGCGGTATTGGGTACAGGAGCTCCTCAACGTAACGCAGCTGACCTAGAAACTAAAGGTTTTGAGTTAGTATTAGGTTGGAAAGACAAGATAGGAGAAGACTTTAAATATAACGTATCTTTCAACTTAGCAGATAGCCGTTCGTTTATCACCAAATACGACCTTAACCCTACTAACGATTTGGGTCATTACTACGTAGGTAGAGAGATAGGAGAAATTTGGGGTTATGAAACAGAAGGTTTGTATCAAACAGACGCTGAAGCTGCTGCTGTAGACAATTCGAAATTAGGAAACTACAAATGGTTAGCGGGAGACGTGAAGTATAAAGACCTAGATGGTAACAACAAAATTGACTGGGGTAATAATACTTTAGACAACCCTGGTGATAGAAAAATTATCGGTAACTCGCAAGCGCGCTATACATTTGGTTTGAATTTAGGAGGAGAGTTTAAGAACATCGACTTTACTGTCTTCTTCCAAGGAGTAGGCAAACGCGATGCGGTACTTGGAGGTGCTTATTTCTGGGGCTTTACTAACGAATGGGATGTACCTGCTACTAATCAGTTAGACCACTGGACACCAGATAACAGAGATGCTTATTACCCACGTTTGCGTTTTGGTGGAGGTAATATGAATACTCAAACACGCTATATGCAAGATGCTTCGTATATACGCCTTAAACAAATAACTATAGGTTATACATTACCAAAAGATGTAATGGGACGCGTAGGAATAGACAATTTGCGTTTGTTTGTGACAGGTCAGAACCTTTGCGAATGGACTAAGCTACTTAAATCATACGACCCAGAGTTGCTATCGCAAGATTATCCTATCAACCGTATCGTAACGTTAGGCTTACAAGCACGTTTTTAGTACTAAACATAAAAAACATAAACAATGAAAAATCTATATAAACACATAGTATTTGCGGGTATTTTGTTGGCGACCTTAAGCCAAACCGCTTGCAAGAATGACGATTTTTTGGATAAGTATCCACCTGATTCATTTAACGAAAAGGGGTACTTCAACACAGATAATGACTTGAAGATTTTCGCCAATCGTTTTTACGGTAGTTTGCCAGTGCAAATTCTTATCTATAACGATGGCGACTCTGACAATATGGTGCCCCGAAATGTGAATACCTTTTTGGCAGGGAACTATACAGTACCTGCTTCAGGAGGAGGTTGGTCTACAGGAGATTGGAACGGTATTTATAACTGTAACTTTTTCTTAGACAACTACAGCCGCTCAACAGGTTTGCACAAAGAACAATTTGCTGCAGAAGTGCGTTTCTTCAGAGCATTGTACTATTGGGATAAAGTAAAGACCTTTGGTGATGTGCCTTTGGTTTTGACTAAGGTAAACGACGCTTCGCCTATTATCTACGGTCCTAGAGTGCCACATAAGCAAGTGATGGAGAAAGTATTAGAAGACTTGGACTTTGCGGTACAACACTTGCCTGCAAAAGCATCGGCAGAAGCTGGACGCCTACATAAAGATGCTGCCTTAGCACTAAAATCGAGAATAGCGCTATGGGAAGGTACTTTTAGGAAATATCACGGATTAGGAGATGAGACAAGCTGGCTACAAGCAGCAGCAGATGCTTCGCAAGCGCTTATAAACTCAGGCAGATATAGAGTGTACAGCACTGGAAATCCGACTAAGGATTATCGCAATTTGTTTATACAAAAAGACCTTTCTACCAATAGTGAAGCTATAATGGCACGCACCTATATACAAGGGATAGGTACCCACGGTTATACTCGTACTGCGGGTGAAAATAGTACTGGCTGTAGCAAAGACTTTATGGAAAATTACCTATTTACTGATGGTAAGCCTATTAGTGGTACTTCATTTACCTATGACGATAGCACTCCTGCAGGAGAAGCTGCTAACCGCGACCCTCGCTATGCACAGACAGTTGCTACCCCAGGATTTGTATGGACAGAAAATCCTGACCCTACGAGACAACAAGTAGTAACCCTGCCAGCTGTAGGTAGTGGACAAACAAGCTCTGGTTATTGGTTTATAAAAGGACGCTCAAGCGACCCAGAACAATGGATAGCTCAGCAAAGTGATTTGGATTTATTCATATTCCGTTACGCAGAAATACTGTTAAACTATGCAGAAGCTAAATATGAATTAGGAACTTTGAGTCAAGGTGATTTGGATATCAGCATCAACAAGCTAAGAGACCGTGTGGGTATGCCACACCTAACCACTACAGTGAGTGCTGATGCTAATGCCGATAACTACGGCTATACAGTAACCCCTCTACTATACGAAATTCGCAGAGAACGCCGTATTGAATTAATAGGAGAAGGTTTCCGTTTTGATGATATAATGCGTTGGAAAGCAGGAAAATTGATAGAAAATCCTAAAACTATTAGAGGTATGAAACTTACCGCTGCCCTAAAAGCACTATACCCTGCCAGATCGGGAGTAGCTAACCTACCTGTAGATAGCGATAACTATTTGATAATGTATCCTTCACTTCCTCTAACTGGCCGTGTTTGGAATGATAAACAATATCTATATCCGCTACCTACCGACCAACTTCAGTTAGTAGGCTACAGACAAAACCCTGGATGGTAGAAGTTTAGAGAATTACCCAATTAGTATTTTAACTTTGCCAAAGGTTATAGCATATTATGTTATGACCTTTGGCAAAGTTTTTTTAGTGGGAGTGCGAGCCGCACCGGCGATTTTGAGACGAGTGGGACGGGTGAGACGAGTGGGACAGGTGAGACGGGTGAGACGAGTGGGACGAGTGGGACGGGTGAGACGAGTGGGACGGGTGAGACGAGTGGGACGGGTGAGACGAGTGGGAGGGCTGGGAAGGCTGGCAGGATTGAGAGGCTGGGACGAGTGGGACGGGTGAGACAAGTAGGACAGGTGGGACAAGCAGGACAGGTGGGACAAGCAGGACAAAAAAATAGAGGGAATAGGACGTTGTGTCGAAAAAAATACTAACTTTGTGCTTTATAATAACAAACTAAAAACAAAATAATGACAACTTTTTTGAAATTGAAAGGAGGATACAGATCTTTGTATGCTTACCAAAAAGCAGAGGTAATTTATGATATTACTTTTTACTTCACTCAACATTTTCTTACTAAAGGTGATCGTACTATTGACCAAATGCTGCAAGCTGCTCGCTCTGGCAAACAAAATATTGCTGAAGGAAGTAAGGCTTCGACTACTTCGATTGAAACTGAAATAAAACTTACTAACGTGGCTAAAGCAAGTCTTGAGGAACTACTCATAGATTATGAAGACTATTTGAGAGTTAGAAATAAAGAACAATGGCATATAGGACACCCTCGCTATGATAAGGTTCGCACTTTTGCTTCGAGTAAGGAAATCTTTGAACTCTATCCGTCTTTGCTGCCTAAATATGATGATGCGTCTTTAGCAAATCTTTGCATTACTCTTATTAACCAAACTACTTTTTTACTTCGACGATTAATAGAAAAACAACAAGAGGTGTTTTTGCAAAAAGGTGGCGTAAGAGAGCAAATGAGTGTAGCCAGAAGAAGAATATTAACAAATCATAATAGCAATGAAAATTAGTTTATTAGTAGTAACAGGGGCTTTTGTATTAGGCAATGCTTGCTATAAGGTTGCGCAAGAGGAAAAGAAATTTCAAGAACCTCAGAAACCTAAAGTAGAACAGTCTGTGACAAAAAAATGGCAATTGGTGTGGGAAGATAATTTTGACCGAGATGATATTTTCGCTACCAATATATGGTCTAAAATATCGCGCAATGAGAAGATAGATTGGCGCAATACAATGAGCGATGACCCTAGTCTGTACGACATAAAAGAGGGTAACCTTATACTATATGGCAAAATGAACACTGACCTAAAGGCAGACCCATCGGAGTATATCACCGGAGGGGTGTATACTATCGATAAAATGTATTTTGAGACGGGTAGGGTAGAGGTGCGTTGTAAGCTGGAATCGACTCAAGGGGCGTGGCCTGCTATATGGATGCTTCCTAAAGAGGGTAAGTGGCCTACAGGAGGTGAAATAGATATTATGGAGCATCTGAATTACGATGATTTTGTCTACCAAACGCTTCATACTTCATACACTAAAAAAGTGAGCAGACAAAACCCTAAAAGTGGTAGCACTGCTAAAATCAATCCTGATGATTACAACGTATATGCGGTGGAATGGGATGCTGAAAGTGTGCGTTTGTATGTGAATGGGGTGCAGACGCTTTCGTACCCTTATCTGAAAGATCAGCAAGACAAAGGTCAGTACCCTTTTGTTAGGCCTTATTACCTGCTTATAGATATGCAACTCGGCGGCAATTGGGTAGGAGCCGTTAAGCCTTTCGACAAGCCTGTGGCTATGTATATCGATTGGGTACGATACTATCAATTAGCTGATTAGTCGATTAGCAAATTTGCTAATTAGCAAATTATGTTGTAGTTTTGCCGAAATTATTATCTACAATGAAAATACAATTTTTTATAACTCTTTCGGCGGTGGTACTTATAGGGTGCAAAAATAATCCGCAAGAAATAACCGTAGCTGAAGATGCTATGGCTAATACTCAGTTGGCTGAAGAACAACGCGATAAGACAAAAGACGCTAATCCGTTTGACCAAGGGACAGCACTTTCGGCACCTGCTACCCCGCAAGGAGGTGGGGTGACACTCAATCCACCACACGGACAACCTGGTCACCGTTGCGATATAGCAGTAGGAGCCCCTCTGCCTAACGACGGCAACGTGATAGCTCAAGCCCAAAATGTAAGTCACCCCGTAGGTCAGGGGGAGGCGATGCCGGTAGTATCGAATGGAATGGAGCAGCCGCAAGTGATACAAGTATCACAGCCTCAGAATTATGTAGGCGCTAATGGCGAAAAGCTCAATCCGCCACACGGACAACCTGGTCACCGTTGTGATATACCGGTAGGAGCCCCACTGAACAGCAAGCCTGCAGCAGCTACTACAGCCGCTCCTACCCAACAACCGCAAGTGGTACAGCAGCAGGTGGTGATAGACCCTCAGCAAGCACAACAGCATACGGGTACGACAGAACCCGGCTTCTCAGGGAAACCTAATCCGCCACACGGACAACCCGGTCACCGTTGCGATATAGCGGTGGGGGCTACTCTGCCGTAGGGATTGGGAAGTTTGTTATTTTCTAAAAAATGATTACTTTTGCACTAAAATTCTAAGACGATGAACTCCGCTGTACAATATATTAAAGATTTTCAAGGGAATGACGTGTGGGCTGTATTGCCTATTGAAGAATATCGTTTTTTAAGAGATAGAGCCTATTGCGAAGAAATAGACGATATTCCTGAAGAACACAAACGAATATTAGACCAACGTATTGAAAAATACCAAAACCACCCAGAATTATTTATACCATTTGAAGAAGTACAAAAAGAGATAAGAAATGAATTCGGAATATAGTTTAATTCTTACTGAAGAAGCTAAGCAAGAATTAAAAAGTATGATAGCAAGATATAATGTGCTTCAAGAAGGACTTGGAGAAAAGGTGTATGATGAAATACGGCAAAACTTGACTTATCTTAAAACTATGCCTTTTATATGTCCTGAAAAGTATAAGAGAATAAGAATTTTATATACAAAGAAGTATAAGATGGCAGTCTATTATGTTATTTTTGAAGAAGAAAGAGCAGTAGCAGTTTATTCTTTCTTACATCAAAAAGAAGACCCTAAAAAAGTATTTAACAGAATTAGTTTTTAACCATTTACAAATAACCATTAATAATTATATAATGGAACTTATAAAAATACACGATAAAACTTTTGAGCCGTATATCAGTGCTCAGCAACTTGATGAAATTAATGCACGTATGGCCGCTGAGGTGTATCAGGACTTAGGAGAGTCGCGACCTGTGTTTGTTGCTGTCCTTAATGGTTCGTTTATGTTCGCTGCCGACTTCGTGAGACATTACAAAGGCGAATGCGAGATTTCTTTCGTAAAAATGTCTTCTTATGAAGGCACTCAGTCCACCGGAAAGGTACACGAACTTATTGGGCTATCAAGTTCAGTAGAAGGGCGCGATGTGGTAATACTGGAAGATATAGTAGATACCGGTAATACGCTGGAAGAGATATACCGTATCTTCAAAGATAAAAAAGTGAAATCGTTTAGAATCGCTACCCTATTTTTCAAACCTGATGCCTACAAAAAAGACTTCAAAATAGACTATGTAGGCAAGCCTATTCCTAACCGTTTCATCGTAGGCTATGGATTAGATTTTGACGAGGTAGGGCGCAACTTACCGCAAGTATATCAATTAAACACCTCTATAACAATGACAAATTTAGTACTTTTTGGCAAACCAGGTGCTGGCAAAGGCACTCAAGCCGCTTTTTTGAAAGACAAATACAACTTAGTGCATATCTCTACCGGTGATATTTTCCGTTTCAACATCAAAAACGAGACGAAATTAGGTAAATTAGCACAATCATACATCGAAAAAGGCGATCTTGTGCCTGATGAGGTGACTATACAGATGCTTCAAGAGGAAGTAGAAAAGAATCCTAATGCTGAAGGCTTCCTTTTTGATGGGTTCCCACGTACGATAGCACAGGCTGAAGCTCTTGATGCTTTCTTGTCGTCTAAAGGAATGCGCATACACGGTACGCTTGCCTTAGAAGCTGATGATGAGGTGCTTATAAAACGTATCGTAGAGCGTGGTAAAGTGAGCGGACGCGCTGATGACCAAGATGAAGATAAAATTAAAAACCGTTTCGTAGAATACAACGAAAAGACTGCTCCGCTTATCGCTTATTACAAAGCACAAGGCAAATATCACGCTATAGATGGTATTGGTACAGTAGAGGAAATTACGGTACGCTTATCTAAGGCTATCGACCAAATAAAAGCCGAATAATGACGGAAGGCAATTTTACAGATTACGTAAAGATATACGCGGCATCGGGCAACGGGGGAGCAGGCTCTATGCACCTGCACCGCGAGAAGTTCGTACCCAAAGGAGGTCCTGATGGGGGCGATGGGGGTCGTGGGGGGCATATTATCTTAAAGGGTAATAAGCACCTATGGACGCTCATACACTTCAAATTTCAGAAGCACTTTCGCGCTGAACACGGTGAGGCAGGAGGGGCTAACCGCAGTTTTGGGGCTGATGGTAAGGATATTTACTTAGAAGTGCCGCTGGGTACCATCGTAAAAGATGCTGAGACGGAAGAAGTTCTTTTTGAAATCACCGAAGATGGGCAAGAGGTTATCGCCCTACGCGGTGGCAAAGGGGGCTTAGGCAACTGGCATTTTAGGACGGCTACTAACCAGACGCCACGCTATGCACAACCAGGGTTACCAGGGGAGGAGCGCGAGCTGTTGTTAGAGCTGAAAGTGCTTGCCGATGTAGGATTGGTGGGCTTCCCTAATGCGGGAAAATCGACGCTACTATCAGTTATCACTTCTGCTAAGCCTAAAATTGGCGATTATCCTTTTACTACCCTCAAGCCTAACTTGGGCATTGTAGAAAACCGCGACTTTCAATCGTTTGTAATGGCTGATATCCCTGGTATTATAGAGGGAGCTGCTGAAGGCAAAGGATTGGGGCATTTCTTTTTGCGACATATTGAGCGCAACTCGCTATTGCTGTTTCTCATTCCCGCAGACGCTAATGATATAGTGGCAGAGTATGAGATATTGCTGAATGAGCTTAAGAAGTACAATCCTGAACTTTTGGACAAACATCGGTTGGTGGCAATCTCTAAATCGGATATGCTTGATGACGAACTGACCGCCGCTATAGATAAGGAATTGGCTGCTAAGCTGAAAGTGCCTTATCTGTTTATTTCGTCAGTTTCGGGCAAAGGCATACAAAAACTAAAAGATGAGTTAATGAGTCGATTAGACAATTAGTAAATTAGCAAATTGACAAATCAATATGAACAAGATACTTACACTTTGTGCATTATTCCCTTTGGTGGCAGTAGCACAGCCGTCTGACCTTATCGGGGTATACAAATCAAAAGAAGCACGACAGTTTCAGCTTCGCATCAATGCTGATAATACGGTAGATGCGCTGATGGCTACGGGTACTTATACCGCAAAAGATAAGAATATTAGTTTGCAGTTTGGCACCGGTAATAGCTTTAGGGTAGTGAAAACGCAAGGTACAACAGACCAGCTGACCCTTACGTTTAAAGAGGCTGATATAGATATGTTCGACCCTCGTTTCTTGTATATAGGCTACAAAAATAGTAAAGGAGAAATCGTGTACGAAAGTGCGTATAATAAACTGCAAGGGCAAGATGATTATACTATAGAAATACCGCGCACGGATAATCTTTACCTTGTAAATGCTTATGGTGTGGCTATTACAGGCGATAAAAAGGCAGCCGTAATTATTGAAGAATATCTTATCGGTAAAAATACTAGCGGAGTAGAAATTACTTTTGATACAGAAAAGGCGGTGAGCAGTGAGTTGCAGGCAACCTATAACCCCGAAAAGCAAACGCTTACACTTAATGATAAAACACTCTCGTCTAATCCTATAGTATTTAGCAAAGTGTTGGCTGCTGATGCGCAGGCATTGCAACCAGCAGCTACCGAAAAGGTAAAGCAGTGGAAGCATCTTATCGCTTTTGACGAAGAGAAAGATATTCCTGAATTCAACCCAGAGAAGAAAGCCCTTAGTACCTTAAAACAGGCTAATAGCCTTAGTGCGGCTCTTGCAGCAGCTAAGAAAAATAATCGATTGGTAGCGCTGCTCTATCAGCCTAACAACAAGAATGCTACTAAGGAATTTAAAGAGTTATTTGAATGGTATGAGCAGAACGGGGAGACAGTGCTGACAGACCCTTACCTCTTTGAACTTTACTTAGCGACAGCTAAAGAGCTAAAAAGTTTGAAAGCTAAAGGGCTCACTAATGAAGACCAGCTTATTATTCTGACCTCTGAAGGAGAGGTGATTTACCACGAACCGTCTACCATAGCGCAAGTATTAGCTGATGAAACATTGGAGTACAACCATACCGGTCTGTTGCGCACAGCAGCTAAAGCGAGTTTAGCCGATAGAGTACTCAGCAATCCTAAAGCGCCGCTAAAAGAGGTTGTAAAGGTCTTAACAGCACTCTCTAACTACACTCAAGACCCAGATGTGCAATTGCTCTTAGCCGCACGCCCTAAAACTGGCGATGCAGAAACTGATGAAGATAAACAGGCTACGATAGACTACCAATTAGAAAATCTCATCACTTACTACAAAAAACCTGAAAACCTATATCGTTTGCGTCTTACCCCAGAACAGCTTACTGCCCAATGGCAGCGTGTAGTTGCCGCCCATAAGTCAGATACTAAGCTCGATATTGATTTCGCACTATTGGCATCGCTTAATGTAGAGGTGAATGATAATTTTTTCACTAAAACTTTCTACTTAAATTATGAGCCTACTACCGCCGACCTTGAAGCAGGTGCTTACCTCTTGAGGTTTTTCAAAGATATAAAAGCTCATAATGATGCCCTTAAAGATATTGGTGATTATACCTATATACAACGTATTGATAGAGGCTATATAGCATTTAATACGGCTGCGGTAGAACGTACGCTAAAGGCTTGCTACGACCTCGACAAGGCTGTCCTGCCAGAGGTGAAAAAAGCCTATGCTGAAGGGATTAAAAATGGCGCTCTTTCGTCTTTAGATTATATCGACTTTCTTTATAATCAAGATTTGACTACTGATGCTGCTACGGCTTTTGATACTTACTTCAAAAACCTAATGGCTACGGACTCTAACCTAATAGCTGCTCTCGACAACGATTTCACTACTAACAACCCAGAGAACAGTTGGCGTTATTATAAGATGCTCTTTGCCAATCGCGCTAATAATATAGCTTGGAAGGTGTATGAAGACCAGCCTAATAATAAAGTCCTTATGGCAGAGGCTTATCGGTGGGCAAAGGCAGCTGTGCAGTTAGAGCCTAAGAGTCCTTATTACCTTGATACGCTTGCTCACTTGATGTTTGCCCACGGCGATAAGAAAGAGGCTGTTGCTACTGAAGAGAAAGCAGTAAGTTTGCTTAGCCAAGATGAAGATGGCAATGCTGAGCAGAAAGAGGAGATAAAGAAAAATCTTATAAAGATGAAGCAAGGACTTTAGTCATATACTTAACGACAAACAAATACCAACACATATAAAAATGAAAAAGATAGTAGTAACGGGTGGTTTGGGCTTTATAGGCTCGCACACCGTAGTAGAATTGCAAAATGCAGGTTTTGAGGTGGTTATCATCGACAACCTATCTAATGCACAAGAGAGTGTATTAGAGCACATCACTAAAATAACAGGTAAAAAACCGCTGTTTGAGAAGTTTGACCTCAGAGATAAGGCAGATGTACAAGATTTCTTCCGTCGCCATACTGATGTAGAGGGCCTTATACACTTTGCTGCCTCTAAAGCTGTGGGCGAGAGCGTAGAAAAACCTTTGCTTTATTACAACAACAACCTCACTAGCCTTATTTATCTGTTAGAAGAGCTCAGCAAGCTGAAAAAGGCACACTTTATCTTTAGTTCGTCTTGTACTGTATATGGGCAAGCAGATAAGTTGCCTATCACTGAAGATGCTCCTGTGAAAAAAGCAGAGTCGCCTTATGGCAATACTAAGCAGATTTCAGAAGAGATTATCAGCGACACCTGCCGCGTAACGCCTCAACTAAACGCTATTGCTTTGCGTTATTTCAACCCTATAGGGGCACATCCTTCAGCCGAAATAGGTGAGTTGCCTTTGGGCGTACCTCAGAACTTAGTTCCTTATATTACCCAGACAGCTATTGGCTTGCGCGAAAAACTATCGGTATTTGGTGATGATTATCCAACCCCTGATGGTACTTGTATTCGCGACTATATACACGTAGTCGATTTGGCAAAAGCACACGTTATTGCGCTACAACGCCTCTTAAACGATAAGAATGCTGAGAATTATGAGATATTTAATATCGGTACAGGCAAAGGCAGCAGCGTGTTAGAGGTAATACAAAGTTTTGAGCGCGTGTCAGGCAAAAAGCTAAACTACCAAATAGTAGCTCGCCGCTCTGGTGATGTAACAGCTGCTTATGCTAATACTGATAGAGCAAACCACGTGTTAGGTTGGGAAGCTAAATCAACTTTAGACGATGCGATGCTTTCCGCTTGGAAATGGGAACAAAAAGTTAGAAACAAATAGTCTTAAACAATTAATAAAAAACTGCCTGAGAGCTAAACCCTTTCAGGCAGTTTTTTTATTGCTAAATTAATCATTCACAATTAAATTATTACCTTTGCATTCAAAAAGAAAGAAAAAGATGTTTGACTTTATAATTGTAGGGGCAGGGTTGGCAGGCGTTAGCTTCGCTCATTTGCTTGAGCAGCACGGCAAAAGCTTCTGCTTACTATCCGACCGCTCTCAGGTAGCAAGCCTAATAGCTGGAGGGGTCTATAATCCGGTAGTGTTAAAGCGTTTTACCCCTATTTGGAAAGCTGAAGAGATTATGGCGTGTGCCAATCGTTTTTATGACAATATAGAGGCTACAATGGGGCAACCTTTGCGCATTAGTTTGCCGGTACTGCGCAAGTTTGCTTCTGTAGAAGAGCAAAACAATTGGTTTGCTGCTTCCGATACGCCTATACTCCAACACTACCTGAGCACTACCCTACGCACTACCCCTTCTGAGGCGTTGCCTGCTCCTTACCTATTAGGCGAGGTGCTACATACAGGGCGCTTAGATATTGAGCGTTATATACAGCTTAGTCTGCGCTCTTGGCAAGAGGCAGGGGTATATCACTTTCATTCTTTCGACTATTCAGCCCTCGATATTCAGCCTGAGTTCGTAGCTTATCAAGGAGTGACCGCTCGGCATATTGTCTTCTGCGAAGGCTGTGGTATTAGCAAAAATCCGTATTTTAACTCTTTGCCTATGCGCCCTTGCAAGGGCGAGAGCCTTACTATCAAAGCCCCCGACCTACAGCTACAGGCTATCTTCAAAAGCGACGGCTCTATTATCAGTATGGGAGGCGATATTTACCGCGTAGGAGCTACTTACGACCCCGAAGACCTCTCTGATACTATTACCGAGGCAGGGCGTGCCGAACTGCTCGAAAAACTGCATAAAATGACGGATTCTCCTTATGAAATCATATCACACCAAGCGGCTATACGCCCTACTGTAGGCGATAGACGTCCTTTGGTAGGGGCGCACCCACTTTATCCGCACTTATGGGTATTAAATGGCTTGGGCACACGCGGCGTGCTCAATGCGCCTCTGTGTGCCCAAGTATTATATAAAGCGGTATTTGAAGGGGAGGAAATACCGTCAGAAATGAATGTCAATCGCTTTAACAAACGGTTGCGCCGCAAGGGCTAATCTTCGTCAGCTGTTTGCGGTCTTTTAGCAATCTTATCTACTATCAGAGCTACAGCCCCGTCACCTGTTACGTTGCAAGCGGTGCCAAAGCTATCCATAGCTATATAGAGGGCTACCATTAGCGCCTGTTGGTTCTCGTCAAAGCCTAACATAGAGTGTAGTACCCCCAATGCTGCCATAATAGCACCACCAGGTACCCCAGGTGCGGCTACCATAATAATACCGAGCATCATTATAAAGCCAGCAAACATACTAAAATCGTACGGAGTACCTTGTAGCATCATTAGCGCAAGAGCACAAGCGGTTATCTTCATTGTACTACCCGATAGGTGAATAGTAGCACAGAGCGGAATAACAAAGCCAGCAATGCGTTGCGATATGCCTAATTTAAGCGACTGGCGCAAAGTCACTGGTATAGTAGCTGCTGATGATTGCGTACCCAATGCCGTAGCGTAAGCAGGCAGCATAGTGCCTAATGATTTAATCGGATTTTTACCAGAAATAAGCCCTGCGAAAATGTATTGCAATAGCAGCAGCACTATGTGCATAATAAAGAGGATAATAATGAGTTTAAAGAACACTACCATTACTGAAGCTACTTGCCCACTAAAAGTTATTTCCGCAAAAATCGTCATAATATAGTAGGGCAGTACGGGTATGATAGCTTTAGTAATAAGCCACTTCACTATATCGCCAAATTCTTTAACTACATTAGTAAGTACGGGAGCTTCGCGTACTGAGAGTCCAATTCCTACGATAAAAGAGAGTAAGAGTGCCGTCATCACGTCAAAGATAGGCGGCATATCGATTGTAAAATAGGGGGGGAGTGACCGGCTGTGGTCTTCCAAAGTGCCTATTTGTTCGTTTTCTAATAGAGAGCTGAAGAAAGAATCTCCTACGAAATAAGTAGAGAACCCTGAAAAGAGGGTAAATCCATAGGCAATCACTACTGTGATGGCGAGTAGTTTACCAGCATTCTTCTCCAAATCGCCAATAGAGGGCATAATAAGCCCTATCATAATCAGCGGAATAGAGAAGTTTAGAAAGTTTGCAAATAATGTTTTAAAAGTAATCAGAATGCGATATAGCCAATCAGGCGCATAGTTGCCTAATAATATACCCAATCCGATACCGCAAAACACTTTAAATAATAAACTGTTAAAGATTTTTTCCATTTGTATTTTATTTTTAGCTATAAGTTCGAGGCAAAAGTAACAATTAATTGCTAAATTAGCAAATTAGTCACTAAAAATTAGTCGTTAGCTGTTAGAATGGTGTCGCTTACTTAACGACTCATTTCTAACGGCTAACGACTAACTACTAGCGACTAACTACTAGCGACTAATCTCTATTCTGCTATCAATCCAAACTCAGCACCACTGGCAAAGTCTTGTCCGTACTGCTCGCTTAGGGCGGTAAAACGCACATAGCGTGCCTTTACAGGGCTTTTAAAGAGTACTTGCTGTGGTGTGCCTCTGTTCTGAGAGAAACTGCCTTTATGCACTTCTTTCCACGTTTTAGCGTCATCGCTTACTGATATGCTGAAGTCTTTCACATCACCATTGCCTGCTTCGTCAGTACGCGGTAGGTAGCTAATACCTTTGAAAGATACTTCTTTGCTAAGGTCAAAATCTACCCAGTGAGGGTGCTTAGCTACAGTTACCGAGTAAGCAGAGTGCCATATTGTATTAGGGTTGCCGTCTACTAAGTGAGTAGCATTGCCTGCCCCTACTTCTTCGCTGCTGGCAAAGATAACCTTCATCGGTATAGTACTGCGGTTGATAAGACCAGCTACAAAGGCAGGAGCTTCAGTGCTAGCGCTTACATTAGCAGCTTCAGCTAGTTTTGCCTGTGCCGGACGAATAATAAAGCCAAAGCGGTGTTGAGTAGCCATCACCCGGTCTCTTTGTAGAGGGGTAGGGCCACAGCTGTTACCACCTACTCCTGTAGTAGCTATGTTTAGTTGTAGATAGGTAGCCGAAGGATTTGGCAACTCAAAAGGATGCCCTGCGAGGGTCATTTCTTGGGCTGTGTAAGGCAGTGCGGCTACGTCCATTGGCTGTGTGCCTACAAATATAGCACCAGCGCCACGCATATTGGTTAGGGCTGCCCAACGGCTATCTTGGTGGTGACCCACATCTTGTGGTTTAGGGAAGTTCCCTGCTTCTTTCAGTACATCGCTTTCGTAGATACCCAAAAAGGCACCTGTTTTGCGGTCAGGATAGTTGTCTTGTTTGCCTCTGCCGTAATAGGTAAAACGGAAGTAAGATTTAGGCATTGTCACAAGATAACCTAACTGCGGAAGATTTACAAAATCATCATTGCTGCCGATGCTCGCTTGTACTTCTATAGACCCGTCAGGATATACGGTAAACACTTGGTTAGTAACGAAGCGGAAATCAGCATCGGTAAAGGCGCGGTCAGTAAGTTCTACTATCTTGTTGCGTCCGCTGGCAGTACCGCCTTCTATCTTAGCTGCATTAGGCGCTTGCGATTGTACCGTGAAGCTGTAGCTGTAGCTGCCATCACCATTAGCTTTTACGCTCTTAGCTAAGGCTTTGTGGTGTAGGTTGTGTAACCCTTTGGCAAACCATTGTTGGTATGCCCAGCGGTCATTGTTAGTAAAGGCGCGGAAAGCATTAAGAGCCAAACCACTGTTTTCTATGATGGTGTTATTGCCATATTTAAGAGTTTCGATAGTACCTTTGTCAAAGTCGAACATTACGCTGAAGTCTTTGCCTACTATCATTTTTTGGTCAGGCGATAACTCTAATGCACTACCTTTGGCTACAGTAGCGATTGCAGGTTTTTGTCCAGCCTCTTGTATTATGAACTGTTCGCGTGCTTGTACAAATCCTTGTTTAGCCCAAGGTTTATCAGCCGCTTGTCTAAACTCTATTACCACTATGTATTCGCTTTTGCTGTCCATACGTTTAGGTGCAATAGTAACAACACCTTTCTTCTGTGGTTTCAGTGGCGATACATCAAAAGAGCGTTCTTCTACTAAGTCGCCATTGCGGTAGAGTTTCCATACCCCTTCATAGTCTTCCATAGGCTCAAAATAACTCTTATTAGTGATTTGGAAAGTGTCAAACGACAGTTTCTTCACTTTTATATTCTGATATACCTTTTGCACTTCGTAGTACTGAGGTTTTGCAGTGCGGTCGGCAAAGATAATACCATTCATCACAAACTGTCCATCGTTAGGGAAGTCGCCAAAATCACCTCCGTAGGCAGCGTAAGGCTTGCCATCAGGGGTATAGTTGGTCAGCGCTTGGTCTACCCAGTCCCAGATAGCACCACCGCAGATGTAGTTACTGCTTTCTATAGCTTCCCAATAATCAGCAAGGTTACCTACAGCATTACCCATAGAGTGTGCATATTCTGATATGTGGAACGGATATTTAATATCGTACTTACCTGTAGCAGCGCCTTTTACCCACGCTACCGATGGGTATTGGTTAGAGCCCATATCTACGATGTCGTTATTGCGCTCGTATTGCACTGGGCGACTAGTGTCTAAGGTTTTTAGGTGATTGTAAGCAGTTACGAAGTTCTGTCCTGGTCCAGCCTCATTACCTAACGACCATATTACGATAGAAGGCGAGTTATAAGCGGCTTCTACCATTTCTACTACTCGTGCGGTATGCGCTTTTTCCCATTCTTTAGGGTGCGAAAGCGATTCTTTGCCATAGTAATACTCGTGCGATTCTATATTAGCTTCATCTTCTAAATAGATGCCGTATTTGTCGCTAAGGTAAAACCAGTAAGGGTCAGGAGGATAGTGAGAGCAACGCACGTGGTTGATGTTAGCGCGCTTCATCAGCATTACTTCCTCTTCCATTTGTGCGTGGGTTACTACGTGTCCTTGTTCAGGGTGGGTTTCGTGGCGGTTTACCCCTTTTAGTTTGATAGGTTTGCCATTCACATAGAAATATCTACCTGCATTGCCAAAGCTGTCGTCTTCAGCTTTGGTGTCTTTTATTTCTACTTTTCTAAAACCGAAATAGGTAGAGGCAGCTTCTATCACTTTGCCTTTTTTATCTACCAATTGGGCTACAAGCACATAGCGGTTAGGAGCTTCAGCCGACCACATATCGGGCTGCTTCACATCGATAGCCGCACTTACTTTTTCTATAGCGTTAGGAGCTACCGCCTGCACTTCGCTAGTGGCTTGTAGGGCATCTACTTTCTGAGCATCGTCTTTGTAAAGTATATTTTTGTACACGGCATACTGTAGGCGATAGTCCTTAGCCTCTTTTTTGCCGAGGTTGCGCACTTCGGCAGTTACTTTTAGCTGCCAATCGCTTAGATTGTCAGTGTCGGTCAGTACATTTAGGTTGCGTATTTGCACTTTTGGGGTAGAGCGCAGTGCTACCGTTCTGAAGATACCTGGTAGGCGGAACATATCTTGCGATTCTAAGAAAGAACCGTCAGAGTTGCGATATACCTCTACTGCGAGCTTATTCTGACCTTTTTTCAGGTATTTGCTTATGTTGAAAGAAGCTGCGTTGCGCGAGTTTTTAGAGAAGCCTACGTATTTACCGTTTATCCAGAGGTAGAAGAAAGAATCCACTCCGTCAAAATCGATATATACCTCTCTACCTTTCCATTCGCGAGGCACTTCGAAGTAGCGGATATACGAGCCCACTTCATTGCGGTACTCATAGGTAGTCCACGTTTGCGGAGGGGTACGCATTACCCCTTGTCGCCAGTCGTCTACTTTGCGCTCATGATAGAAAATCACAGGTTGGTTTACGTAGATAGGCAAACCGTATTTCAGTTTACCGTCTTTTTGTATCCCTTGTACGTTCCAGTTCGAGGGTACGGGTGTCATATCCCAGCCAGAGGCGTCGTAGTTGGTTTTGTAGAAGTCTTTGGGGCGCTCATCAGGAGTCTTGCACCAGTGGAAACGCCATTGACCGTTAAGCGACAGCCAATAAGGCGACTTTTCGGGGCGTACTTGGGCAGCCTGTGCTTCATTGTCGAATGAGAAGAAATAAGCGCGTGGATACTCCTTATTTAGAGCGAGTTCCTCTACTGATTCCCATTCTTTACCAGTAGGGGCTTCTTTGTCTCCGTAAGCAAATCCTCCTAACGGATTATGCTGAGCCCACGCACACGGCCAGAGTGCCATTAGTAAGCAGGCACTACTCATTTTCAAATAATTTTTCATTCTATTTATGTAATTTATCTTAGGTATCAGCTCATTGGGGCAATTTGCCTCTTCAATTTTCTCGCAAAGGTAAGAATTATTAGCAAATTAGCAAACATCATTCCGCAAAAAAACCATTAGTTGACAGAGGTGCTAGCTCTAGCTGTCCTCTGACGACTAATGGTTTTAGGTACTAATCATTAAGCCCTACTCTACGAGTATTACGGCCTTGTTGTTATTAAACTCTATAGTACCGCCAGTAATAGCGATAGACTTCAGTTCTTTTTTACCTTCGTATAGTTTTATTTCGCCCGAAGTAAGTATAGAGATAATAGGGGCGTGGTGGTCTAACAGCTGAAAAGGCGCTTTTGCTCCTGGCACTGTCACCCCTGTTACTTCTCCTTTAAAAAGCAACGCTTCTGGCGTTAAAATTTCTACTGTCATAAAATCAATTTTTTAATAGGTTGATTTTGCCGATTTGTTAATTATTTCTTATATCTGATATTCGGCTTAATAGCATTTGAGTATTATAACTAAAAGCCATAAGTCTGTCTTATTTCAGCACAAACTTCCTCAAAAGGTATTCCTATTTCAGGAGCTACCTTTATCTCAGCTATTCTTCTGTTTATCTCATCGGCATACTCATCAGAGCATAACAAAGCCTCTTCTAAGCCTACCTCTACTTCTTCCAGCACTTCCATTATTGTTATTATAAGAGTCTGTCGAAAAAGTTTTTCGTGTATATTGACCGTCCCATCTCCCCCTTTGAAGGGGGCAGGGGGGATGTTAATAATTGACAAATCGTCAAATTGTCAAATCGCCAAATTAACTCGCTTCTGCTAGCATCTTTTCGCCAGCTTCAATAACCTCTTCGATAGTACCTTTAAGGTTGAAAGCCGCTTCTGGCAGATGGTCTAATTCACCGTCTAATATCATATTAAAGCCTCTGATAGTATCTTTGATATCTACATAAGCTCCTGGCAGTCCGGTAAACTGTTCTGCTACGTGGAAAGGTTGCGATAAGAAACGCTGTACACGGCGCGCACGAGCCACCGCTACTTTGTCCTCTTCCGATAACTCTTCCATACCGAGGATAGCGATAATATCTTGCAGTTCTTTGTAGCGTTGCAATAGCTGTTTCACGCGTTGTGCGCACTCGTAGTGCTCTTTACCCAAAATCTCAGGGGTAAGGATACGCGAGGTAGAGTCAAGAGGGTCTACTGCAGGATAGATACCTAGCTCAGCTATCTTACGCGATAATACCGTTGTAGCGTCGAGGTGCGCAAAGGTAGTAGCAGGCGCAGGGTCGGTAAGGTCGTCCGCAGGCACGTATACCGCTTGTACTGAGGTGATAGAGCCGTGTTTAGTAGAGGTAATACGCTCTTGCATAGCCCCCATCTCGGTAGCTAGCGTAGGTTGGTAACCCACCGCCGAAGGCATACGTCCTAATAGCGCAGATACCTCCGAACCCGCTTGGGTGAAACGGAAGATGTTATCAACGAAGAAAAGAACGTCTTTTCCTTGTCCTTCGCCAGCCCCATCGCGGAAGTACTCAGCTACAGTAAGACCCGAAAGTGCCACACGCGCACGCGCCCCTGGTGGCTCGTTCATCTGTCCGAACACAAAGGTAGCTTTCGATTCTTTCAGCGCATTTTTGTCTACTTTGCTCAAGTCCCAACCGCCTTTTTCCATTGATTCCATAAAGGCATCGCCGTATTTGATAATGCCCGATTCAAGCATCTCGCGCAGTAGGTCATTCCCTTCGCGGGTGCGTTCGCCTACCCCAGCGAATACCGAAAGACCACCGTGTCCTTTAGCGATGTTGTTGATAAGCTCTTGTATAAGAACCGTTTTGCCCACACCGGCACCACCGAACAACCCGATTTTACCCCCTTTAGCGTAAGGTTCGATAAGGTCGATTACTTTAATACCAGTGAAGAGTACTTCGGTAGTAGTCGATAAATCTTCAAATTTAGGAGCGGGACGGTGAATAGGCAGACCGTTATCGCCTTCTTTAGGCAGGTTGCCAAGTCCGTCAACCCCATCGCCGATTACGTTGAAGAGCCTACCGTATATATCGTGCCCTACCGGCATTTTTATAGGGCTACCCGTAGCGATTACTTCAGTATCGCGACTAAGCCCTTCGGTAGAGTCCATCGAAATGGCTCTTACCACGTCTTCGCCTATGTGCGATTGCACTTCTAAGATAAGTTTAGTGCCGTCAGGCCTTACAATTTCCAATGAGTCATAGATGCGAGGCAACTCTTTATCAGAGGCAAATTGCACATCTACTACCGGCCCAATTACTTGGGATACTTTACCTTTTTGTAACATATTTTAGTGTTTAGGTGTTAGTTGTTAGGTTTGCTATGTTAAAACCCAAACCTAATTACCGCGCAAATGTAGGGACTTTTTTTGAAAAAGCAAAATTTAATTTTAAAAAAATGCACCAAACGGAGCTTACTCTTTTTTTTGAGTAAGCCCCGTTTTCAAAAATCGATGAAGAAAACAAAAAAGAATGCTCTATTCTCTTAGTTTCTGGTTGTGAATACCAATAGTAAGTATGTTATTATTTTCGTCTTTTAGTTGTAACCCCTCATTTTTATCTAAGTCGTACATATTAGCATTAGCAGGGGTACTTTGGGCACGTTGTACTAACTCAGCAAAATTATCTATTTTGAAGAAAAGTTTTTTCCCTTTCTTAGTTATTACATTGATATGTATCTTTTCTCCTTTTTCAAAAGCTGAAAAATCTTTAGAAAGTTCGCCTCTGTTGAAATATTCTTTATTTGAACTGCCTTGCGAACTGCTTTTAGGGTTGATTCTCTCAATGAGAAGGTAGTTAGCTTCAATTTTATTACCAGTACCGTTCTTTAGTTTATCCTCTCTTATCACCAGTTTGAAATCTAACTTTTTGTGGTCAATGTTGCCACTGTCGTTTTTGAGGTATTTAGAATAGATAACGGTCTTAAAAGTTTCGTTGCTGCCCAATTCTCTTAGGCGGTACGAAAGTGGTACCCCTAGGTTGTCTTTGTTAAAGGTAGCACCGTCTTCTATAAAAGCACGTACCGATGCAATATCGCCTATTGTCTTGCCCGCAAGTTTGGCATTACCTCCTAATACACGTCCTGAAATTTTAGAACTCTTGCTCAGTTGTTTATAAGCTGTTTCTGCTTCAGCACCTACTTTACCACTGAGGATAGAGGCGTTTAGCTTAGCTTCAAAATCTGCTTTGCTAAGGTCAGACTCTATACCTAATAGGTAAACGCGCCCGTATTTTATAGACGATACATAAACAGGCTTTTCAGCACCAAATTGCGTTTTATAGTCGAAATCATCGCTAAAGAAATCCGATGCTTTCTGAGGGATATCAAGGTCTACCGTATAGAACTCTTGTTCTATTTTTACGATATATCTCGTTTTTTGCTTTTCGTAGCTGAAGTTTACGCTACCTTTTACTGTATTAATAGCACCGTTGTAGCTCGCTCCCAAAGCGAGTTTAAGGTGTTGTTCATCGTGCACCTCGTAGCTACTATAGGTAATATTAGCCGGCGGAGGGTTAAAAGAGCGATTCAGCAGTTCACTAATACCCGTACGGACAGTAGAAAGTGAAGGCTTTTCAATCGTGATGCTGGGTTTGCTACCTGTAAGCGAAACCGAAATGGTAATAGGTTTGCGAGGGGCAGCAATAGGTTTGTAAGAACCATCTACAGCACTTTGGGCTTTCACTAAGGCACCTGGGTAAAATACCTCGTCATTTTCAGTGTAAAGCAACTGGTTGTCGTACTCTTTTGCTTGCTCGTAATAGTTATAAGCAGAGGCGAATTGAGTGCCATCTAAGAAAGAAGCTGCACGACTGGTAGCATTTTTAGCGGGTCTTTCAGCAAAAGGGGACATCTGTTTAACTGAAGGCAGCTGTGCTACGTAGTTGTTAAGTTGGGTAGCGTTTAAAGGGCTACGTTGTGGGTCGGTGTCGTCTTTTTTACAAGCGACAAGGGTAATTGCTGCAAAAAGCCATAGAGAGCTTTTTGAGAAAGTAAAATTTTGTAATTTCATATAATATATTGTTATAAATTTTTATGATTATAATAATATATTAAGCATCTTTTTATTATCACTATTAGAAAAACAAAAATCGTGCCATAAAGGAGTGCTCTGTTTTTATTATCTATATTTACAAGCAGAAAAATTTTCTGTCCTTACTTACCCTATACAAACAATATAGGAATGATATAGGAATGATATAGGAACGATATAGGAAGGTCGAAATATTGCTAAAGATTAAATATCTACTATACCTCCTAACTCCAGAAAAATATACTATTTTGCGCCCTACCTCTATCCATCCCACTCGTCCCACATCTCTGCCTGTGCGGCTCGCACTCCCACCTATCCCAGCCCTCCCAGTCTTCTCAGCCCTCCTATTCTTCCCACTAATCCAGCAGTTTGCTGCCAAATTTGTGTATCTCCAAATTACTTATTATCTTTGTCCCCTAATTTATAAATACTAGTTTAATGAAAAAAAGATTTTTAATTGGGCTGTTAACAGTTCCCTCTTTCTTTGTAAGTTGTAACAAAGAAGAAAACTCTATTATTAACACACAAAAAGAGTCACAACCTACAGTGACAGATGGTGTGGTCGCGGGGCGTTATCATTTTTCTTCTGTAGAAAGCTTAACCAAAATGATGACTACATTAGGTAAAAATAGTTATCTTTTAGATAGGAAAATAGAAGAACTTTATCAAGAGGGATTTCGTCCTAAATACCCTGTTGGAGATATTGATAATGACCCTAAACTTACTTCTTTTTACGCAAGCAGGATGCCCTTAGGAGATGATTTAGATGATGGAGTAGCTGAAGAGGCTGAGGCAGAAAATGATTTGGTAAGCGATCCTATTCTATCTACATTTCTTAATGAGAACAACGAACTTGTAGTAAGAGACACTTTATATAAATTTACTAAAAAAGGAGTGTTTTCTTCTCATTTAAAAGATACTTTAAAATTAGTTTCCTATTTAAAAAGTATTGAGCAAGAAGAAATTTCAGAAGAAGAAGTGTGGCGTTTGCGTGAAACTGAGTTTGGGAAACGTAGAATGGTAGAAGGGGTATATCGTTTTATAGCACCAATTTCAGAATTAGAAAAAAATAATTTAGAAAAAGAAAAGAAGAAAGCTGTAAGTAGAACTTCTGAGGCTGATTTGCAATTAATTATCAATAATTTGCCAGAAACTGAAGGAGATAAAAATTGGTTTCTTCATAGAATTACAGGGCAAAGTATCGTTGCAGAGGCTTATTTTGATAGGAGACATCGGGTAAAAGTTGAATTTTTTAATCAAGATTATGGTTTTTACAAATCTACAGGAATTTCAGTAAGAAACCAAACAAGACGCTTTAGAATATGGTGGGCATCAAAAGCTAATGAAATAGCTTTAGGGATGAATTATATTTATGTAAAGTATGTAATGCCTACGGCTACAATGAAAGAGTTAAAAGCTCCTGGAAGACCAGAAGATATTATGTATGTACATAATGCACAGATACGATATTATAACACACCAGTTCCTTTAGTTGAGACAAATATTGATATACGTGAAATACCAGTTCCTTTTATAAGAATAGAAAATAGAGAAATATTAAATATTCATATTCCGGCTCTTATTAAGCCATTAGTAAATAACCAAGATTATCAACTTTATACAGATGATATATTATCAAAATCTAATATTCTTAAACTATATAAAATGGGAGCAAATATTTTAGGATCAGAAATTGGAAAAGGAAAAGAGTTTGTAGTTACAAGAATTCCTTGGTTTGAGGATACTATAGAAGCTGTTTATTTTTCAGAGCGTTATCATGAAGAAAATGATGCCAATTTGAAGCACTATATAAGTAAAGATTGGGGATTTGTAGCAAGTTTTGGAATGAGTTTTGGAGGAGCAAAAGGATGGGAATGGAAAGATGCTAAATATAATTTGCAGGCTCCTGATATGAAAAAGGTTTCAGCTATAAAATATGATTTTTATGGCATGGCTCGTGTAGGTGGAGAATGGAAAGGTTTTAGAATGGTTAAGCGATGAGAAAGATAATTTTGTTGGTAGTATTTTTACTATTTCAAAGAATACAAGCACAAGACTTTTATAATGAAAGATGGTTTTTTCATTCTGATATAAGTCTGAATATTTCTCCGGAATCAAAATCAATTTATTCTTATGCTACAAATGATTTAGATAAACAAAAAGGTATCTATGGTAAAGATATTAATTTGAAAACTAAACCTATTTATAGTACTGATTTTTCAGTAAATTATATTTTGTCAAAAACTATTTCAGTAGGAGCCCTTACAGGAATTAATCATTTTAGAAATCCAGTAGCTACAGCTCTTAAAGTAGGGGGCGTTGTGAGACTTTTTATGGATAAAGATTCTTATAATACTGATATATTTGGACAACTTTCTGGTTTTATACCCCTTAGTAAAAAGGTAAAAGCTTCATTAGGTGAAGCTAAATTAGGACTTTCTATTCCTATCGCTGAAGAAGATAATTTTGCTGTGGCAGTGCTTCTTCATATTGCTTATGTAAGCTATGATGTAGCAGTGCCTATTTTAGGCGATGAAATTCCTCATATAGTAGAGTACCGGAGTGTAGGATTAGGTTTTTCTATTAGGTTTTAGAAATTATAAACATTATTTCCTTTGACTTTCAAAGGGAGGGTAAAAGTAGAATACGCTAAGGATTTAGCAAAAAATAACAGTAAAATTAAGGTTGTTTGCAAATGCAAGCAACCTTTTTTAATAGGCAAACCACCAAATTTGCGCATCGCCAAATTATTTACTATCTTTGTTCCCTAATTTATGAATACTTTGAGGTGGCAAAATAATTTCATATTTGCGCTCTGAAAATTAATGTATTATGGAATTATTTAAGGGACAAAGCCTCTTAGAGTTTACTGAACGCTTTAAAACAGACTTTATAAAAAAGGAATAAAAAGAATGCCTGCATTTGTAATATATCGTCCTCATTCAGAGAAAATTCCTTATAAATTTCAATATGATGCCTGGAGTGATTTTATTTATGGTAGTAAAATGAAAGTCAATACATATCAAGATTTGTATAGTAATGTAAAGCCTATACAATATTAAAACTCGAAAGAAATTATGAAACATTTTTTATTATATTTATTACTCTTTATCTTTTTCATATCTTGTAATCGAGAAATAATAGATAGTAGATGTATTATTTTCAATCTATATACTTCAAAAAAAGTACCTTCCCATAGTATTACCTTAGATTTTAAAGATAAATCAATTTTTATTCATAATATTGCAAATGAAGGAATATTTGAATTCAACCCTCCACCTCCACCACCAAGTTATAATATCAAATGGACTTCCGCTTATAGTATTTATCCTAAAGGAAAGGTAATAGATAACAAAATATCTCAAAAAACAGATAAGTTATTTATAAAAATAAATAACATTTTGAATGAGAGACAGCCCTTTTCTTGTTCCAATCACCCACCTATGCCAGATGAATATGTCTATATATCTTTTACATATTTTAAAGATAATCAGTTAATTTATTCTTGCTTTAGACCTACACAAAAAGAATTAGATATTTTCAATTTAGTAAGAGATTTTATTCTTACTAACGACACTGTAAACGCTGATAAATGGAAGTTATTTTATGATAAATAAAAAATGATGATATTCCTGACAACGTTAAATTTAATCTAAATATTTTTCAATTAAAACCAAGTGGAATACTTTCACATGGATGGTGGAATGAAGGTAAAAATGTAAAAAATGTTGGGATAACTTTCAATAGAGACTCTAAAGGCAATCTAATTTCTCATGCAACTATAGATGAATATACACTATTCTATTGTGCTCAAGTAATTATTTATGCTTTAAAAGGTATTTATTCATTTATTTATTATAGTGAAAATGAAATTGAAGAACAAATTAGGATGTATCATTCTACGGGATTTTAATTTTTATACATTAATAATCATTATTATGCTATTCTTATTCTACATATATACTTTACCTTATATTGCAGAATATGAAGAGATTACAAATTACTCCCAAAAAGCATATCTTATAAATAGTGTAGTAGATAATCTATATTTTTCATCTAACTTTTGGCATTCCCCCCTCGAATATTTAAAAGATATACCTCCCATTTTATTGTTTTTTTTAATCATATTGGCATCATTATTGAATTTTTTAACTACTGTATATACATTATCATTTATTCTGACCATTATTGTAAATACAACACGATGTTTTATAAAAAAAATAATTGAGATGTCTAAATAATTTCATATATTTGCACTCTGAAAATTAATGTATTATGGAATTATTTAAG
>ERZ773056.270-NODE-270-length-27108-cov-15.746165_pt1 | contig 27108 bp, 15 predicted proteins | sample MGYA00580857_ERZ773056 | MGnify/ENA primary metagenome ERZ773056 (study PRJEB29015, sample SAMEA2737996) | human oral metagenome | biome: human oral; feature: human-associated habitat; material: dental | place: China | collected 2114 ... | reverse complement strand
GCGGGTCGGTGGTCTCTTTGTCGATCAAGCCGACGAGGTCGTTGGCTCGCTTGAGGAGTTTGAAGTAGTAGCCGTAGAGCACGTAGCTCATTGTGTTGTTCACACCGAGGCTGGTGCAAAGGCCGTACGTGGAGAAGTAGTCATAGTCGGAGCTGTAGATGTAGAAGTCTTCGCACATCACATCGCGCATGATACCCCAAGCGGGGTATCCGAAGTCGAAGTTGTAGGCATTGTAGTAGTTCAAGTCACGTTCGTAACTATTGTACTCGTTGATGTAGCCCACGATGGAGTTTTGCAGGGCTTCCATCGCGCTCTTAGACTTCATGACTTGATCCTTTGTGGCCGTAGACGACTCGGGAAAAGTCTCTTCGATGCAACTGTTCAGGCCGACTGCCATGAGCAGTACGCAGCAGGCGAGGGCTTTCGTGATCAGAGTTATCTTTTTCATTGTGATCATCCTTTCTTATTGATATACATGGGTGAGGATAGGCTTAGAATTGCAGGCTGAGGCCAGCAGAGTAAGTGCGATAGGGCGACACGCCAGCTGAGGAGGTGCTACCGGTGGTGGTTGTGCGCGGATCCAAGCCTTTGCGTTTAGACCAGTAGTAGATGTTGTCGCAGGTGACGTAGAAGCGCAGGTTGCGGACGCCTCCCAGGCGCTTAGTCAGCTTTTCGGGCACGGTATAGCCGAGCTGAATGTTCTGGAGGTTGAGGTAGCTACCGTCGATCAGGAAGCGGTCAGACTGTCCAGCGGCATCGAGGTCGTTGAAGTACCAGCGAGGAATTTCAGAGCTGGTGTTCTCGGGCGACCATGCGTTGAAGACGTCCTTGTGCAGGCGGAAGCCACTGGCCGAAGAGGCAATCGGGTTAGACATCATGCCCGCATAGCCGTAGTCGTAGATCTTGCCACCCACGGAGTAGGAGAACTGTGCGGAGAAGTCGAAGCCGCGGAAGCTGAGCGAGGTGCCAAAACCACCGTAGAGGTCTGGGTTCGGGTCGCCGCAGAGGTAGTAGTCCGCATTAGAGAAAGAGTCCGTCGTCTTCTCTTCGCCGGTCGTCTTGTCGGTGTAGTACCACAGCGACTTGCCTTCGGAAGACAGACCTGCAAAGCGATGAATACGCCAGGTGTTGATGGGCAGGCCTTCACCGTAGTAACGGATGCCGTCGACATAACCGTCGTATCCACCCTCGTTGTTCGTCTTCTTCTCTTCGGGCAGGTAAGAGATCTTGTTCTTGTAGTGCGTCAGGTTGAGGTTGATGGTCCAGACCAGATCCTTACGCTTGATGGGCGTGTAGTGGAGGTCGAGTTCGACACCGCGGTTCTCCATGTCGCCAATGTTGTCGTAATAGCCGTTGTAACCCAGTGAGGGGGGCACGGTGAAGAAGTTGAGCATGTCGGTCGTCTTGCGATAGAAGAGCTCGACGTCGCCCGTCAGCTTGCCTTTCCAAAGCTCGAACTCAGCACCGAGATTGACGTTCGTGTTCGTCTCCCAGGTGATGTCCTCTTTGCCTTTGTCACTAAAGGAGAGCGAGAGGGCGTCGTTGTTGTTGGTGATGCCATAACGGTCGGTGTAGTAGAAGTCGCCGATATTGTCGTTGCCCTGCTGACCGATGGAGAACTTGATCTTGAGCATGTCGAAGGCTTTGCACTTGAAGAAGTCCTCGTTCGAGATCAGGTAAGCGCCACCGAGGGAGTAGAAGTTACCCCAGCGATGCTTCGGGTGGAAGCGTGAGGAGGCGTCGCGGCGGAAGGAGGCAGAGGCAAAGTATTTGCCGTTGTAGTCGTAGAGCCCGCGGAAGAAGTATCCTTCGGTATTGTAATTGTTGGCGTAGGAGTTGGCCTCTTTACCGTCGATCACGGCGCCTCCCAACTCATGGTTGCCCCAGTAGGAGAACATGTTCTTCTTGGAGGCCGAGAGCAGCACGTAGTTGTACTTGTAATACTCATGCCCCAAAAGAGCGGAGAAGTTGTGGCTGTCGCCGAAGGTGTGGTTGTAGTTCAGCAACTGCTGGAGGTTGAGTGTGGTGGTGCGATAATGATAGACCGAAATGTTTCCCTTCTCTTCGATACCCCAGCCGTAGAAGGGGTTTCCGGAGGTGAAGTAACGCTGTCCAAATACGGATGTGGCGGCGTTGAAGGTGAACTTCAGTTCGTCGGAAAAGAGGATGTCTGTAAAGGCGTTGCCGTTCAGCGAGTGCGCCTTGGTCTGTCGCAGATCGAGCATCATCGTTTGGATCGAGAGGTTGGAGTAAGCCGGGCGCACCAGCTTGGGGCCAGCCGTAGCCACACCATAGTCGTACATCTTACCGTTCTCGTCGGTGCGGATGTTGCCGTTGGCGTCGCGCAGGTAGACGGGGTAAATCGGCGCAATGCCTTGCGTGAAGGCAGTCGGGTCGGTCGATTCTGACTCGGAGAGCGTCTGCGTGGTACTGTAGACATAGCCCACGTTCATGCCATACTTCAGCCACTTCTTCGCTTGGTGCGAAGCCTTGACGCGAGCCGAATAGCGCTCATAGCCCGAGTTAGGCAGCACGCCATTGTCTTTGAGGTAACCGAAAGAGGAGTAGAGCTGCAGCGCTTCGTTGCCACCCGTCACGTTCACGTTATACTCTTGGCGCAGCGAGGTGCTGTAAGCCTCTTTCGTCCAGTCGTCCGGCAGCAGCATGTGACCGTTCACCACGCGTCCCAGCGTCGCGTTTGGGTTCAGCTTGCCATCCTTACCGATCAGATACTGCCCGTCGGGATAGCTGTAGACGTTGTAAGCCAGGCCGCCCTTCTCTTTCACGCCGCTCACTAAGTCTTGGTTGGCCTGCACATAGGCGTCGTCGGCTGAGAGCTTGTCCACGTAGTGGAGCTTGTTGTAGAGTGCGCGGTATTGCGCCTCGTAATACTGTCCGGGATCCTTGATATAATCGTAGTCGATCGTACCGCGTGTATTGGCGCCCCACTTCGCAGAGGCCGTGATGACGGCTTCGCCCGACTTCGCGTTCTTCGTTGTGATGATGATCACGCCATTGGCACCGCGTGCACCGTAAAGCGCATTAGAAGCGGCGTCTTTCAGCACGGAGATAGACTCCACGTCGGCCGGGTTGATGTTGTCCCAACCGCCGTCGTAAGGAGCGCCGTCGACGATGATCAGCGGGCCTGTACCTGCGCTGATGGAGCTGATACCGCGAAGCAACATGGTCGGCGCGTCACCACCAGCTTGACCCGAGCCACTCGTCATCTGGAGGCCCGCCACCTGTCCGGCCAGGGCCTGCACCACGTTCGTAGCCTGCTTCTTGGTCAATGCGTCGGAATTGATCACGGTAGCTGAACCGGTAAAGGCCGATCGTTTGGAGGTACCATAAGCCACGACGAAGACCTCATCCAGCTGTTCGGTGTCGTCCGTCAAGACGACCTTCATCCCAGCCGTGGCCGGTAATTCTTGCGTTTTGTATCCCACATAGGAAATAACCAGCGTGCTACCCTTGGGCACCGAGAGGGCGAATTTGCCGTCGATGTCCGTGATGGTGCCTGTCGTGGTATTGCCTTTCACATGCACGGTGACGCCGATCATGGGCTCACCCTGCTGGTCAGTCACAGTGCCGCTGGCCTGTGTCTGCGCCATCGCGGCCCCTGTCCCTATCAGGATAAGAGCCAGCAACATCATTAATCTCTTTTTCATACTGCTATAATAATTGGTTTAGAAGGAGTGTCTATTGGGATCGAAGGGGCACCTTTATGAGTGTACGGGTATTATGCCGGCCGCAGGGGCGAAGCTGCGGGGCGCGTCAAACATGCTGTTTCTATTCGTGTGGTTCACCGTGTTCCCTCTTCTGTTAAATTTCGGGGTGGCAAAGATGGCTGTTTTTTACACTAGCCGGTGAACTGAACTGAAAAATCGCACCCACGAAAAGGTTTCTTGGCGAACGATTGTCTCGCACAATCACTCCACCGGAAAGTCTGTGGCCTGAAAACCTCGCACAAACGCCCCACCGGAAAGTCTGTGGGCCGAAAAACTCGCGCAATCGCCCCACCGGAAAGTCTGTGGCCTGAAAACCTCGCGCAATCGGCCCACCGGGAAGTCTGTGGCCTGAAAACCTCGCGCAATCGGCCCAATGAGATGGTTTTGGGGCGAAAACCTCGCACAATCGGCCCAACGGAAAGTCTGTGGCCCGAAAACCTCGCGCAATCGGCCCACCGGAAAGTCTGTGGCGCGAAAACCTCGCGCAATCGGCCCACCGGAAAGTCTGTGGCCTGAAAAACTTGCACAATCGCCCCACCGGGAAGTCTGCGGGGTGAAAACCTCGCGCAATCGGCCCAACGGGAAGTCTGTGGCCTGAAAACCTCGCGCAATCGGCCCAATGAGACGGTTTTGGGGCGAAAACCTCGCACAAACAGCCGCCACGGAAGTGTTTCGGCCTGTTGTCCGCCGCAGGCAATCCGCGATTTTATGGGTGATTCACAGCCTGAGGCTTTCCGACCAAAAACGCTTAAATGAAGGTCAGCCTTCGGCTTTCGCTCGCCGACTTTTTCGGTGAATCGCAACCTTCCGCTTTGGGTTGTCACTTTTTGTATCGCGCGAAAGCCTTCGGAAAATTGTTACTCGTCGCTGTGGGATCAGAAAGCCTCGAGAAAAAGCCTGTTTCTCGTTTTCGGCGTTCAAAAGCCTCAGGAAAATGGGTGTTTCCACTGATGACACCCAAAAGCCTGAGGCAAATGAGTGTTTCCATTTTTGACACCCAAAAGCCTGAGGCAAATGGACGTTTTCACTGTCGAGAGCCAAAAGCCTTAGGCTAAAGGCCGATTCACGCTGGCGAGAGCATTTTGCCTGAAGCAAATTGATGTTTCCATCGAGAAATGTCATTTTGCCTGAGGCAAATTGGTGTTTCCAGTTGAAAATGCCTTTTTGCCTGAGGCAAAACGCTCTCGCCAGCGTGAATCAGCCTTTAGCCTAAGACTTTCGTGTTTTTACGGTGTATCCGCCCAATTGTCTGAGACTTTTAAGTGCAGAAAAAGAAAAACGCCTGACTGCTCGGGGCTATCAGGCGTTTACTTTTTTCGAGGTCTATTTTCTTGAAGGTTAGAGCAGTCTACGATTCGTTTTTGGCCGCATCTAACGTCTCGGAGGCCTCAGACCAACGATTCATCGCGTCGGAGAGCGCTTTTTGTAGATCGTTATGGGCGGCAAAAAGCGACGTGTCGGCGGCGCCTTCAGGCGTATTCATCTGCGCTTCCAACTCGGCGCTGCGGCGCTCCAAATCGGAAATCTCACGTTCGACGTCGGCCACGGCCTTCTCCAGTCGGCGGATCTTCCGCGCCTGCTCCTTTTGTTCCTCATAAGATCGCTTGGCCGACGGCGCTCCGCTTTCCTCCACCGACACCGACACGGCAGGCGCAGCCGTACGCCGCTCTAACTCACGCAGATTCTCGATCCTTTTGCGCTCGAGGAAGTCGTAGATCCCCCCGAGGTGCTCGAGGACGCGGCCCCCGCCGAACTCGTACACTTTATCCACCAATCCGTCAAGGAATTCGCGGTCGTGCGAGACGACGATGAGCGTACCGTCGAAGTCGCTGAGCGCCTCCTTGAGCACGTCCTTCGAGCGCATGTCTAAATGGTTTGTCGGCTCGTCGAGGATCAGCAGATTGACGGGTTCGAGCAACAACCGAATCATGGCCAGCCGGCTGCGCTCTCCGCCGGAAAGCACGCCGACTTTCTTGTCCGACGCCTCGCCGCCAAACATGAACGCCCCGAGGATGTCACGAATCTTTGTCCGTATGTCGCCCGTGGCTACATAGTCGATAGTTTCAAAGACGGTCTTCGTTTCGTCTAAAAGTTGGGCCTGATTCTGCGCGAAATAGCCAATTCGGACATTGTGACCGAGGCGCAGCGTGCCGCTATAATCCGCGATCTCGCCCATGATACACTTGACGAGCGTCGATTTTCCCTCGCCATTTTTCCCCACGAAGGCGACTTTGTCTCCGCGATGAATCGTAAACGTAGCGTCCGAAAAGACGAGGTGGTCGCCATATCGTTTCGTGAGATGTTCCGCAATCACGGGATACGATCCCGAGCGCGGCGCCGGCGGAAAGCGGAGGTGGAGCATGGCCGTATCCCCGGCGTCGACCTCGATCCGCTCTACGCGCGCCAACTGTTTAATGCGTGATTGCACCTGCACCGCCTTCGTAGCCTTATACCGAAAACGCTCGATGAAAGCCTCCGTGTCGGCCAACATTTTTTGTTGGTTTTCGTACGCCCGCTGCTGTTGTTCGCGCCGTTCACGTCGGAGCTGTACATATTCGTCGTACTTCACTTTGTAGTCATAAATGTGCCCCAGCTCGATCTCGAGTGTGCGGCGCGTGGTGTTGTTGATAAACGCCCGGTCGTGGGAAACGAGCACCACCACATTGGATGACGTGGCCATAAAATGCTCTAACCACTGGATGGATTCGATGTCCAGATGGTTCGTGGGTTCGTCCAGCAGCAAAACGTCCGGCCGCCGGAGCAGCAGCTTAGCCAGCTCGATGCGCATGCGCCATCCACCGCTGAACTCCGCCGTGGGCCGGTCGAAGTCATCGCGCGCAAACCCGAGGCCGAGCAGCGTCCGCTCTAACTCCGCCTGATAACTCGTGGCGCCGATCAGCTGAAGGCGTTCGCTGAGCGTAGTCATGCGCTCGATGAGCGTGTGGTACGTTTCGCTGTCGTAATCCGAGCGCTCCGCAAGCTCCCGATTGAGGCGCTCGACAGCCGCCTCCGTTTCGTGGATATGTGCAAAAGCCAGCTCTGCCTCTTGGCGCACGGTACGTTTATCCTCGAGTTGCATCTGCTGCGGCAGGTAGCCGATCGTCGTGTCTCGCGGCACGCTGACGACGCCGCTTGTCGGCTGTTGCAATCCGGCGAGGATCTTGAGCAGCGTCGATTTTCCCGCGCCATTTTTTCCGACCAGCGCGATCCGGTCTTTTTTGTTCACCACGAACGAGAGGTGGTCCAGCAGTGTGAATCCGCCAAATTCGACGGTCAAACCTTCGATTGAGATCATAAAAAAGGAACTGTCTATCGGTGCGGGACGTCCGCCCGCCACTTTGGGTTACACATTATATAATAGGTGCGCGGCGCCCGTCCTCCGTAGAGATCGACCCGGGCATCCCGATGCAAAAACGCGCGCAAAGGTAGACGCACCCGTAAATAGCCCGCAGCCCGAGGTTGTGAGCCGTCACCAATGAAAGGGGCCATCCGCTTCAGGCTTTGGGAGGATAGACGTAGGCAGGAGGCCATTGCCTCAGGCTTTGGGAAGATCAAAAAACGGAGCCGCACTTTTCCGAAGGTGATGGTAGATCACAAAATGGGAGCATCTCTCGCCGAAGGTCTTGGATCACCGACCGCGTAGGCAACCCCAAGCCGACGGTCGGCCATCGCTTTCCGAAACAGCGACCGAAAGCCTCAGGCTGTGACTCAGCCATAAAATCACGGAAATCCTGCGGCGGACAACCGGCCGAAACACTTCCGTGGCGAGCGATTGAGCAAGTTTTTCGCCCCAAAACCGTCTCGTTGGGCCGATTGTGCGAGGTTTTCAGGCCACAGACTTTCCGGTGAGGTGATTGTGCGAGGTTTTCGCCCCACAATCTTCCCGTTGGGGCGATTGTGCGAGTTTTTCAAGCCACAGACTTCCCGGTGGGGTGATTGTGCGAGGTTTTCAAGCCACAGACTTCCCGTTGGGGTGTTTGTGCGAGGTTTTCAGGCTACACGATTCCCGTTGGAGTGATTGTGCGAGGTTTTCAAGCCACAGACTTCCCGTTGGGGTGATTGTGCGAGGTTTTCACCCCACAATCTTCCTGTTGGGGTGATTGTGCGAGGTTTTCGTCCCACACGATTCCCGTTGGAGTGATTGTGCGAGTCTTTCGGGCAAATGGACTTCGTGGCGGGCGAAAAACAGAGACAATGGCGCGACAAGCACCTGATGGGGTTTCTATATCGGGGGCTACCTTTGCCATGAAACAATATCCTCTTATGAACACCCACCTCGATTCCCCCACCATCTGCGCCCTGTCCACGCCTGCGGGAAGTGGTGCGCTGGCCATCGTGCGCGTCTCCGGACCGGAGGCGGTCACGCTTTGCGACCGTTTTTTCCAACCTCGCTCGGGCGTACCGCTTGCCGAGCGTCGCTCGCATACGGCCACCTTCGGCCGTCTTGTCCGCGATGGCGAACTGCTCGACGAGGCTGTGGCTACCGTCTTCCGTGCCCCGCATTCGTTCACCGGCGAGGACACCGTGGAGCTGTCTTGCCACGGCTCGACCTTCATCCAACAGCGCCTCCTTGAATGGCTCATCGACGCCGGAGCACGGGCGGCCGAACCGGGCGAGTTCACCCGGCGCGCCTTCCTCAATGGGCGGATGGACCTCTCGCAGGCGGAGGCCGTGGCCGACCTGATCGCATCGACTTCCGCCGGTATGCACCGCGTGGCGATGAATCAAATGCGTGGTGGATTCTCCGACGAATTGGCCACGCTACGTGCACAACTCCTCGAGTTTGCCTCGCTCGTGGAGCTGGAGCTGGACTTTGGCGATCACGAGGAACTGGAGTTTGCTGACCGCACACGCCTTGGCGAACTGGCTGACCGCATCGCCCGACGCATCGACTCCTTGGCAGCCTCGTTCGCCGCCGGCAATGCGCTCCGACACGGGCTGCCTGTGGCCATTATCGGCCGACCCAACGTGGGCAAGTCGACGCTGCTGAACGGGCTGCTCAACGAGGAGCGCGCCATCGTCTCCGACATCCCCGGCACGACGCGCGACACGATCGAGGAGACGCTCACCCTCGATGGCCGGCTTTTCCGCTTCATCGACACCGCGGGCCTGCGCGACCGGACGACGGATCGCATCGAGGAGATCGGCATCCGCCGCAGCTTTGAGAAGGCCGATCAGGCGGCCATCATCCTCTACCTCCTCGACCTGACCGACAGCACGGCCGCCGATTGGCTCGAGACTAGTCGCTGGCTGCGGCGCTACGATAAGCCTGTGTTGATGGTCGGCACGAAGAACGACCTGGCCCGCCGCAGCCCGATCCACACGACGGACAACGTGCAGGCGATCCACATCTCTTGCCGCGAGCCGGCCGACATCGAGCGTGTGAAGCAGCGGATCGTTGAGCTGGCCGATACGCTTACGTTGGGCACGCACGACGTGATCGTCACTAACGTGCGGCATTACGAGGCACTCTGCCGCGCGGGCGAGGCCATCCGACGCGTACTGGCGGGACTCAGCGACGGTTTGCCGGGCGATCTGCTCGCGGAGGATCTGCGCGACTGCCTCCACGCGCTCGGCGAGATTACCGGTGGCGAGATCGTCACCGACGAAGTGCTCGCCAACATCTTCTCCAAGTTCTGCATCGGGAAATAGGGGCGGTGAAAAACGAAAAGTCCCACCGGCTGGGGAGACGGGCAAACCCATCTCCGCCTGCCGGCAGGACTTTTCACTATGAACGACGAGCTTCTTAGTTCTCGAACACCAGTTGCTCGTTGCGGAAATCCACTTTCACGGCATGGCCGCGATCGATCTTGCCGCTGAGGATCTGCTTCGAAAGCTCGTTGAGGACAAGCTCCTGGATGGCGCGCTTGACGGGGCGGGCGCCGAACTGCGGGTCGTAGCCCTTCTCAGCGAGGTAAGCCACGGCGGCGTCGGAGAATTGCAACGCGATGCCGTTGGCGGCCGCCATGCGCTCGATGCCCTTGAGTTGCAGGCCGACGATCTGGCGGATCTCCTGCTCGGTAAGCGGGGTGAACATGATGATCTCGTCGATGCGGTTGAGGAGCTCCGGACGGATGGTCTTCTTCAGCAGGTCGAGCACCTCGGCCTTCGTTTCGGCCACGACACGCTCACGGTTGTCGTCGGTCAGCTGCTCGAAACGGTCGCGGATGAGCGACGAACCCATGTTGCTCGTCATAATGATGATCGTGTTCTTGAAGTTCACCGTGCGGCCCTTGTTGTCCGTCAGGCGGCCGTCGTCGAGCACTTGCAGCAGCACGTTGAAGACGTCCGGATGCGCCTTCTCGATCTCGTCGAAGAGGACGACCGAGTAGGGTTTGCGTCGGATGGCCTCCGTGAGTTGTCCGCCCTCGTCGTAACCGACGTATCCCGGAGGCGCCCCGACGAGTCGCGTGGCGCTGAACTTCTCCTGATACTCGCTCATGTCGATCCGCGTCATCATGTTCTCGTCGTCGAAGAGGTATTCGGCGAGCGCCTTGGCCAGCTCCGTCTTGCCGACGCCCGTGGTGCCGAGGAAGATGAACGATCCGATGGGGCGCTTGGGGTCTTGCAGCCCCGCCCGACTGCGGCGCACGGCGTCTGCAATGGCGCGGATGGCCTCGTCTTGACCTACGACGCGTCGATGCAGTTCGTCCTCTAAGTGCAGCAGTTTCTCGCGCTCGCTTTGTAACATCTTGCTCACCGGGATGCCTGTCCAGCGGGAGACGACGTCGGCGATGTCCTCGCTGTCCACCTCCTCTTTGATCATGGCCGAGGCGCCCTGCATGTCGTGCAGCTGGCGCTGGATGTCGGCGTTCTCTTCCTCTTTCGTCTTGATCCGCCCGTAGCGAATCTCGGCCACCTTGCCGTAGTCGCCCTCGCGCTCGGCGCGGTCGGCCTCGTACTTCAGCGACTCGATGTCGATGCGGTTCTGCTGGATGCGGTCGATCAGCTCCTTCTCGCTCTGCCAGCGCGCCTTCTGCTTCTTCTCGTCCTCCTTGAGGTCAGCGATCTCGCGGCTGAGCTGCTCCAGCTTTGGCTGATCGTCTTCGCGCTTGATGGCCTCACGCTCGATCTCGAGCTGGGCGATGCGGCGCGACACCTCGTCGAGCGATTCGGGCACGGAGTCCACCTGCATGCGCAGGCGGGCCGCCGCCTCGTCCATCAGGTCGATGGCCTTGTCGGGCAGGAAGCGGTCGGTGATGTAACGCGAGGAGAGTTGCACGGCCGCGATGATGGCGTCGTCCTTGATGCGAATCTTGTGGTGATTCTCATACTTCTCCTTCAGTCCGCGCAGGATGGAGATCGTGTCTGCCTCGTCCGGCTCGTCCACCATGACGGTCTGGAAACGCCGCTCCAAGGCTTTGTCTTTCTCGAAATACTTCTGGTACTCGTCGAGCGTCGTGGCGCCGATGGCCCGCAGTTCGCCGCGTGCCAAAGCCGGCTTGAGGATGTTGGCCGCGTCCATGGCGCCATCGCTCTTGCCCGCGCCCACCAGCGTGTGGATCTCGTCGATAAAGAGGATGATCTGCCCATCGGACTTGGTCACTTCGTTCACCACCGCCTTGAGTCGCTCTTCGAACTCACCCTTGTACTTCGCACCAGCGATCAGTGCGCCCATGTCGAGCGAGAAGATCTGTTTGCTCTTCAGGTTCTCGGGCACGTCGCCGCGCACGATACGGTGCGCCAACCCTTCAGCGATGGCCGTCTTACCGACACCCGGTTCACCGATCAGGATCGGGTTGTTCTTCGTCCGTCGACTCAGGATCTGCAGTACGCGCCGGATCTCCTCATCGCGTCCGATCACGGGATCGAGCTTACCCGACCGCGCGCGTTCGTTCAGGTTGATAGCGTACTTGCTCAGCGAGTCGTACGTATCCTCGGCCGATTGGCTCGTCACGTGGTTGCCCTTCCGCAGTTCGTCGATGGCTGCGCGCAGCTCCTTCTCCGTCATGCCCGCATCCTTGAGCATCTGCGAGGCGTCGCTCCCCTCGGAGAAGAGCGCCAGGATGATGTGTTCGAGCGACACGTATTGGTCGCCCATCTTGCCGCAATAGTCCACAGCCTTTTGCAGCACCGCGTTGGCCTCGCGGCTGAGGTAGGGTTCGCCGCCCTCCACCTTCGGATAGGAAGCGATCTTCCGATCCAGCGCCGTGTTCAATCCTTGCAGGTTGATGCCTAACTTTTGAAACAGGAAATTCACCACGCTCTCGCCTGCCAGTATGACAGCCTTCAAGAGATGTGTGGCCTCGATGCTCTGTTGGTTTTGCTGGCCGACCAGCTCTACCGCCTTCTGCACCGCTTCCTGCGATTTGATCGTGAAATTGTTCAGATTCATATGTGTTATACGTTTTATTTACTGTTTGATGATTGTTTCTGGTGCCCCCTATGGTCAAATCTGGTGCCGTGGAATAGATGGTGACAAAATGGCATAATAAAGCCCCGCCGACCTGATCGACGAGGCTGATCTCTTAGGTGCGAAGTCTGTCAGGCCGCCTTCCAAAGTGGTCGGACACTCCGGTGACGTTGGCAGGCCGCCTGCCGGGACTATCGGACACTCCGGTGATGTTGTCAGGCCGCCTGCCAGGGCCACCGGACACTCCGGTGATGTTGTCAGGCCGCCTGCCAGGGCTATCGAACACTCAGGTGATGTTGTCAGGCCGCCTGCCGGGGCCACCGGACACTCCGGCGATGTTGGCAGGCCGCCTGCCAGGGTTTACCGGCCGACGAGCGGGGTAGGAATTACGGCTGCGTGGGCTCGTTGATGACCCGCATTTCGCAGCGTGCGCAGTCGAACTCGAGTCGGAGGCGTGTCCCCTCGTGCAAGAGATAATACGGCTCGCGAAAGGGCGACCGGCCCTGTTGGTGTACCGGGCACCAGCCCATGCTGTAACGCAGGCAGTGGCGCGTGAACATCAGTGGGACACCTGCGCGGGGTTGCTCTTCGTAAGCTCGCTCGACGGTGCGCACGCCGTGGCTGCGATAGAAGGCCTCGGCTTTGGCGTTGCTGATGTTGGCCGTGTAATCGACTGTGGAGCTGGGGTAAACGGCGGTCGGGGATTCGGCGCGACGCCTGCGACGTGTGCGGCGAGCGAGGCGTTCGGACAGCAGTCGGTCGACGGCCTCGCGACGCATTTCACCGAGCAGTGAGGAGGGCACGAACAGGTTCTCGTGCATGTCCACGGTGACGCGCGCAGCCTCAAAAGGTGTGGTGCCGAGGCGCGAGAGTTGGGTGCGGATGTTCTCCCCTTGCGGTTTGACGGCTGGCTCGGCAGCGAAGGTGCGCGTGACGGTCACGCCGCAGCCCGTGGCGTCCGTCAGGGTGAGCGCAAAGCCGTCCGACGTGTCACTCCACACGATGTCGATGGCGATGCGGCGCTCGGCCGATGGCTTGGCGAGAACGGCCTCGAAGGCACTGTCGACGTTGCGATAGAGCAGTGTGCCCGGCTTGACGGCCGGCATGCGTGCAGCGACAATGCGCCGACCCTCAGCTCGGTTCACTCGGAAGCCTTCGAGCTCGCCTCGCGGGTTGAAGAAGACCAGCCCGTCGCCGTTGTGGAGCGGCTTTGTGCCGTCTACGAGAAGTCCGCCACCGCAACTCGCACTGGCGCGCCCAAGGGGTTCGCCGATCGATTTGGGCGTGTCGAACGAGGTAATGTCGGGCGTGCGCCCATGGAGGAAATAGTCGGTGAAGCCGCGGTTGAAGCTCTTCTCCGGCCGCGGCTCGAAGGTGTAGGTGGATCGTCCGTCGGACGCCCGTCGGAGCGACGGATCGCGCGCCAGAATCTCGTCGAGTCGCTGGCGATAATAAGCGGTGACATTCTTCACGTAGGCCACGTCTTTCAGTCGGCCCTCGATCTTGAGCGAGGAGACGCCGGCGGCAATCATGGCCTCGAGGTCGTCCGAACGGTTCATATCGCGGAGCGAAAGCAGGTGCTTGTCTCGGGCTATCGTCCGTCCGTCCGCATCGACCATCGTGTAGGGCAGTCGGCAACACTGCGCGCATGCGCCGCGGTTGGCGCTGCGTCCCGTGAGGGCCGAGCTGAGGTAACATCTGCCGCTGTAGCTGACGCATAGGGCTCCGTGGACGAAGGCCTCAAGCGATACATCCTTCGGCGTGGCGTCGGCTATGCGACGGATCTCCTGGAGCGTCAGTTCGCGCGCCAGCACCACCTGCTCGAAGCCCGCTTGAGCCAGAAAGGCGACCTTCTCCGGCGTACAGTTGTCCATCTGCGTGCTGGCGTGCAGTGCGATCGGCGGGAGGTCAAGCCGTGTCAGTCCCAAGTCCTGCACGATGAGCGCGTCCACGCCCGCGTCGTATAGTTGATGGATCATGCGCTCGGCCTCCTTCAGCTCGTCGTCGCGGAGGATGGTGTTGAGGGTGACGTAGATCGACACATTATATATATGGGCGAAATCGCAGAGTGCGCGGATGTCGTCAAGCGAGTTGCCAGCCGCGGCGCGTGCGCCGAATTTGGGAGCACCGATATAGACAGCATCGGCGCCATGCAGGATGGCCTCTCGGCCGCACGCCAGATCCTTGGCCGGAGCCAGCAGTTCGATACGTCGGGCCATCGGTCAGAGGTCGCCTAAGTTGCGGATGTCGTCGAGGTGGTAAGGCGTAGCCTGATAGACGTAATAGTTGAGCCAGTTGGAGAAGAGCAGGTTGGCGTGCCCCCGCCACCGCACAATGGGTGGCTTCGACGGGTCATTATCCGCGTAGTATCCCGTGGGTGGAGCGATGGATAAGCCCTTCGCAAGGTCGCGTCGGTACTCATCGTCGAGCGTATTGGGCGCGTACTCGGAGTGCCCGGTGATGAAGAACTCTCGCCCCCCACGCGCCATCGCCATATAGACGCCCGCCTCATCGCTCTCTGAGAGCAACGTCAGCCCGGGTATTCCGACCATGTCGCTACGTCGCACCTCCGTGTGCCGGCTGTGTGGCACATAGAATTCGTCGTCAAAGCCGCGGAAGATGGGCAGGAATGGCTCGTTCATCGTATGGCGGAAGACACCGAACATCTTGCTCGGTAAGTCGTGCTTCTGTACGCCGAAGAAGTGATACAACGCCGCCTGTGCCGCCCAGCATATATAGAAGGTCGACGTCACGTGTGTACGTCCCCAATCGAAGATCTCGGTCAGCTCGTCCCAATACCTTACCTCCTCGAATGGCATCCGCTCTACCGGCGCCCCAGTGACGATCATACCGTCGTAAAACTCGTTCCGCATACTGTCGAAATCCCGGTAGAACTCGCGCATATGCTCCACCGGCGTGTTCTTGGACGTGTGGCCTTTGATTTTCATCAGCTCCAGCTCCACCTGCAGTGGTGTATTGCTCAGCAGCCGCACCAAATCGGTCTCGGTGGTGATCTTGAGTGGCATCAAATTGAGCACGACCACCCGTATGGGGCGGATGTCTTGCGAGTTGGCTCTGAGTGAGTCCATCACGAAAATATGTTCCGTCTTGAGTAGCTCTACGGCCGGCAGATTCTTCTGTAGATTGAGTGGCATATACTTGATTTCCCTTGCTTGTTGGGGTGATTTTTGATCGGGCGGCAAATGTAGCAAATGGTAGAAAGGCATTACGGACAGTGCGAATGCGCCTATTGCTACGTGTCCTTATCGAGGGCTTTCGATAATTATTTCGTGCGAGAATTTCCTTGTTTTCTTCCGAAGGCATACTTTTGCCATCAAATTTTTAACCATTAAACAAGTGTGTATATGAACAGGAAAATTGTTACGTTATTATTGGCGGCGGGTGCCCTGGTTGGGGTTTCATCTGTTGCAAGCGCACAGCTGACAGGTCAGCCGTGGAATCCCATGTGGGATATGGTAATGAGAGGAAATGATACCACAATTAGGCATCTTCCGAATCGTCCAGCAGCTCCTCGCCCAAGTTATCCGACTGCTGCTTGGCTGGATAGCACTCGTATTCGTCTTTATGAAGGATGTGCAGTACAGGTAGATACGGCATTCATCATCCCTGGTGGAAAGAATCGTCGGATCGTCTACAAGAATATGCCGAAAGACCATCTGGGACGGCATTACATTGTAAATGCGGTTACAGATAAGGTGTATACGGAGTTCGATACGATCAAACTGCCGGATGATACAGCTAAGACTGTTCTGTCGATGAACTTTAAGCACTTCAAATTGAGTGATGGCGAACCGACTTTGCGTGATGGCTATCTCGGTGATATCCTGCTTCAGGTTAAAGTAGGCAATATGTGGACAGGATCAGCTTATGGAGGTGCCTCTGAGACGGTTGATACACTCAAGTATCAGTACTTCAACCTTCCTCAGATCACGAATCGTAGAAAGGTAGACCCCTCACCTCGGGATACTGGACGCTTTGCTTTCAAATGGAGTGGAGCATTGGTAAACGGTGCTAATGGCGATCCTTACGAGCATTGGTCAAGCTGGGAGGATACCTCTATTCATAGTGGAGACAGCGTATTCTATGTTGCTCCTGCATACTACAGTTTGGACCGCGGTGCTACGTGGTTGCCATGTGAGTCTGAAGGCGTCGATCTGAATGCTCGAGACATTGCAGATATGGGTAGAGATGTACCTGTCTTGGTAAGAGTTCCGAACGGATGCGGAAGCTATCAGGTGATTGAAGCACAAAGTCAACCGAATCCTCCTGTAGTTACACGAGAAGTAACCATTGAGAATGGAGATGGCGGAACGGTAGATCCGTACAAGAACAAGATAAATAGTGGTAGTGATTTCACTTTCACTGTTCGTCCGACCGGATCTAATGTGCCGAATGTCACAACGAGTCGTGACAAGGTGATTTCCGATGCGAGGGGCGTATTGTGGAAGAAAAATGCAGATGGTTCATACACATATACTGTACGTCGCGTTCAGGAGAATCTGACAGTGAAACTCTCTTATACACAGTCTAACACTGAAGTGGCCGGAACGCGTGTATGGAGTGAGAACGGACAACTCTACGTTACTGCGGCTGTTTCTGGCAGAGCGAACGTGTACAACGTACTTGGTAAGTTGAACCGTAGCCTGACGTTCTCTGCAGGTGAGACGAAGAGCGTGTCTGTACCGGCTGGTATCTATGTTGTATCGCTGAATAATGGCAAGGCTTATAAGGTGGCCGTTCGTTAATCGTACGGATTAGATTCCAGATTTAGAACAGAAGGGCTCGGAGCTGAATAAGGCTTCGGGCCCTTTGTCTTTTGGGATGTCGAAGAGCCTATAGAGCCTTTGTTGCATACATGCAGGCCATGCAGATTCATCCGAGAGTGCTGTCGTGGAGCGAGAGCCGCATTGCTGTTTTCCTATCTTTGCGGCCGTTTCAAACGCAGATGTTATTACGCAGAGGCGGCTAAACGCCTCGGATATTCTAATCAGTAAAAAGAGTAAGAGATGAGAACGGCAATTGTTGGAGCCAGTGGCGCAGTGGGACAAGAATTCCTTCGGGTACTCGAAGAACGAGACTTCCCGGTGGACGAGCTTGTGCTCTTTGGTTCGTCGCGTAGCGCGGGGCGCGAATATAAATTCCGCGGGAAAGCATACACAGTAAAAGAGTTGAAGCATAACGACGATTTCCGTGGAGTCGACGTGGCTTTCGTATCGGCTGGAGGAGGAACGTCCACAGCTTTTGCGGAGACGATCACGAAGCACGGTGCGGTGATGATCGATAATTCCAGCGCATTCCGTATGGATGCGGACGTTCCGTTGGTAGTGCCCGAAATCAACCCGGAGGATGCGCTCAAACGTCCGAAGGGAATCATTGCCAACCCGAACTGTTCAACGATTCAAATGGTGGTGGCGCTGAATGCGATTGAGAAGCTTTCGCACATTCGGCGTGTGCATGTGTCGACCTACCAGGCGGCCAGTGGTGCGGGTGCTGAGGCAATGAACGAGTTGCGGACGCAATACATGCAGTTAGCGCAAGGAGAGGAGCCGGTGGTGGAGAAATTCTTCTACCAACTGGCCTACAACTTGATCCCGCAGATCGACGTCTTCACCGACAACGGATATACGAAGGAGGAGATGAAAATGTATCACGAAACGCGCAAAATCATGCACTCCGACGTCGAAGTGAGCGCCATGTGCGTGCGGGTGCCGGTAATGCGTGCACACAGCGAGGCGATTTGGGTAGAGACGGAGCGGCCCGTGTCTGTCGAAGAGGCGCGCGCGGCGTTTGCAGCAGACAAGGGCATCGTGTTGCAGGACGATCCCGCCAAAAAGGACTACCCCATGCCACTCTTCGTGGCCGGACATGATCCGGTTTACGTTGGCCGAATACGCAAGGACCTCGCTAATCCGAATGGCTTGATATTCTGGACTGTGAGTGACCAAATCAAGAAGGGTGCAGCGCTCAATGCGGTGCAAATTGCCGAATATTTGATCCAGGCTGGAAACATCGGAAAGTGATCGATCGATAGCCGAAAGTTACGGGGAGAACGGACGCGATTCGTTCTCCCCGTTTTGTGTTCGGACAAAATGTCATTTGATAGCGACAAAATGAGTCAAGAGTCCTTACCCAACGTCTTTGCAGGGCGCATGCGCCGGCTGCTGGGCGACGATTACGAGGCCTTTGAGCGGGCATTAGAGGGCGCGCCCACGGTCAGTTTGCGTGTGAACCCTCGGAAGGCGACGGACGGGCAAGATCTACCGGTGGGGGACCGTGTGCCGTGGTGTGAGACAGGGCGTTACCTCACGGAGCGGCCCGCCTTCACTTTCGATCCGCTGCTCCATGCGGGCGCCTATTACGTTCAGGAGGCAGCCTCTATGTTCCTCGAGCGGGCCGTCGGCCGTTACGTGACGGAGCCGGTCGTGGCGCTTGACCTCTGTGCTGCGCCCGGTGGCAAGTCGACGCATCTGATCAGCACGTTGCCCGAGGGGAGCCTGCTGATAAGTAATGAAACGATCCGCAGCCGCAGTCGCATTTTGGTCGAAAACATGGCCAAGTGGGGAGCCCCGAGCGTGGTCGTGACCCAGGCTGACGCGAAGGATTTCGGTCGGCTGACGCACCGTTTCGACCTCATTGTGGCCGATATGCCGTGCTCGGGCGAGGGGATGTTTCGTAAGACCCCGTCGGCGCGGGCGGAGTGGAGTCTGGAGGCGGTGAGGCTCTGCGCCGCTCGGCAGCGTCGCATTGTGCATGACATCTGGCCGGCGCTTCGCCCGGGCGGACTGTTCGTTTATTCGACGTGCACGTTCAATACGGAGGAGAACGAGGACAATCTCCAAGCCTTCGCGGACGCCTTCGGCGCCGAGGTGCTGCCGGTCGATACGCCCGAGGCGTGGGCTGTCGGCGGTGCGCTGACGGGGACGTTGCCTATCTGTCGGTTTTGGCCCCATCGCACACGTGGCGAGGGATTTACGCTGGCTGTGATCCGAAAACCGGACGACGGTCCGCTGCGCGCTACGCGTTTGCGACCGACACGCCGTCAGCCTGCGGCGGCTGTGCCCGAGGAGATGAAGCGGTGGCTTGCGGCGCCGGAGGATTACGCCCTGGAACGCACGGCGGACGGACGTGTGCGGGCCCTCCCGCGGGCGTTTTGCGATGTGGTGACGGAGCTCGAGGCGCACGTCCATGTGCTCACTGCGGGCGTTTCGCTGGGTGAGGTCAAGGGCCGTGACGCCGTGCCATCGGCGGCGTTGGCGCTGAGCTCGGCGCTGCGTCCGGAGGCGTTTGCGACGGTCGACCTCCCGCGGCTGGAGGCCCTCCGCTACCTGCGGCGCGAGGCACTCTCGCTCCCGGCCGATGTGCCGCGCGGATACGTTCTGGCGGCCTACGGCGGCCTGCCGCTGGGATTCATGAAACAGCTTGGGCCGCGGGCGAACAACCTCTTCCCGGATGAGTGGAGAATCCGTAAGGAGTTGATTTAGGCTGAAATAGGTGAGGCGAAAAAAGTCCTGCCGGACGAAAGGAGCAAGTGGGCTCTTCTCGTCCGGCAGGACTTTTTTGTGTCGCCACGAAGGCGTTTCTTCCCGGCCTGTGGCTGCGCTCAGGAGCAGAGCGAAAGCTCGATGCGGTTTTCGGCCATCATCCGTCGCATGTTCAGGATGGCGTAACGCATGCGGCCGAGGGCCGTGTTGATGCTGACGCTTGTGCGGGCCGCGATCTCCTTGAAACTCAGCTCTTCGTAGTAGCGCATTTCCAAGACTTCGCGCTGATTAGCGGGTAAAAAGCGGATCATCTTCTTGACGTCTTCGAACACCTGTTTGTTGACCAACATTTCCTCTATCGTCTTGTCGCTGAAGCGCATATCGTTGAAAAGATCCACGGCTACCTCGTCGTTCGAGATGGTGTTCTCGTTGCGCTCCTGGCGGAAGTGATCGATGATGAGGTTGTGCGCGATACGCGTAATCCACGCCTTGAAGCGGCCGGATTCGGTGTATCGCCCTTGGCGGATGGTCGTGATCACCTTCATAAAGGTCTCTTGAAAGAGATCTTCCGTCAAATCATAATCACGCACGCTGAAATAAATGTACGAGTGGATCGTTTGTTTATAGCGCTCCAATAGCGCGTCGAAAGCGTCGTTATTCCCGTTCGCATACATCGCAACCAACGTCTCGTCGGTCTCCGATTTCATTTTACTCATTACGTCTTTAGTTTTGGTTTAAGAGTAATGTCTTGCAATAGGCAGCGGGGGATTTGGGGGGATTAATAGATGGATTCTTTTGTTATTTGACGGCCGCAAAGTAACGCAGAAAGGCCTTGCTGGCCAAACCTCGGCCGGCGTTCGCGCGCGCAATGCGGCCCATTTTGTACAAAACCCGTGGCTTCATTTTCAGATCAATGGCCCAAAGGCGGAAGGTGAATTTTGCCCACAAAATACATTTGTTTATCCACCGAAGACTCTAAGGTCATTCGTAATGGCCATATACTGAAAGGATAAGGACTTCGACCGACGCTTCATGCACACGATAAACAATACGATGCTCATGGTTGATTCGCCTCGACCACGTCTCTTAGCCATAGTGTTTGAGTCGCTCAATTTGTCCCGTCCCAGTGGTAGGATGCAATTGGATCTTCTCTAAAAGTGTGTTCGTTTTTTTGATTGTATTCAGGGCTTTTTGTGAGAAAAATTTGAACCTCTTCGGGCGTCATCCGTAAAAACTAATCTGTACATAAAAGGCGTTCGATAAATGCATCAACCGATTCTCCGTCGCATTGCCGCGTGACGCTTCCTTCTTCTGCTTGTTTTAATGAGTGATCAATCTTGGCATAGAACTCCTTTTCACTCATTGTGGCCTCATCGTCTTCCTCTTTTACGGGTATAATTTTGAAAGCGCCCTTTCCCCGGAGCTTGAGGGTGAGCTCTTGGCCGTTGATAACCATATCCAAGTATTTTCCCTGATTGGCTCGAAATTCCCGTCCACTAACTGTGATCATAATCGCTATCCAATAAAATTCGTTGCAAAGATCATTACATTATCGCAATTCCAAAAGATATTCTCCGTGAAGAGCGCGCGTATTTCTGTCAAAAAACAGCATCTATACAAAGCCTCGAAAAAGCTGACGTTGAAAAAGTTTACCTATCAAAAGCCTTAGGCTAATGCCCGCCAATGGATAAATCATCCGCAAAACGCTGAGAGCTATGTGATCCGTGAAATATAGTACTCGAAAGCCTAAGGCGGAAGCTCTCAAATGAGTGTATTCTCCGCAATGAGCTAAGATGTGTATAATCTGAAAAATATATGGCTCAAAGGTCTTAGGCTGACGCTCGCCAACGGATAAGCAGTCCGCAATAAGCTGAGAGATTTGTAATCTGAAAAATGTAAGACTCAAAAGCCTAAGGCAAATTGGAGTTTATCGCTGTCGAGAGCAATTTGCCTTAGGCTAAAGAATGAATCACGCTGGCGAGACGAAATTGCTTCAGGCAAATTGAAGAATCACACTGAAAACTCAAGATTGTCTTAGGCAAATCGATGTTTTTCACTGGAAATGCGAAATAGCCTCAGGCAAATTGATTTTTCCAGCGTGATTCTTCAATTTGCCTGAGGCTTTTTGCTCTCGACGGTGAAAACACTTATTTGCCTTAGGCAATTGAATGTCGACGACTTGAATCTGCCGTCAGCCTAAGGCTTTCTCTCGTATCACATATTGAAAGGATACGTTTCCGAAAGCGATGAAGCGTCGACGAGTTGATTTTCCCGTATGCCTGAGGCTTTTTCTATATCACGTATTAAAAAGATACGTTTCCTAAAGCGATGAAGCGTCGACGACTTGATTCTTCTGTCCGCCTGAGGCTTTTTCTTGTATCACGTATTGAAGGGATACGTATCCGGAGGAGAATGGGTGTTAGGTGAAGGCGATGCGCTGCGGCCTTGGGTTGAAGGTGACAGAATGAAAAAAGGAGCCGAATGAGGTTGTCATCCGGCTCCTTACGGTTTTCGCGGCGCTATCGCGGCGCGCTATGTGCGGTTTAATCGATGCGGCTCAAAGCGGCCAACGGCTTGTGGCTCAGAAGCGATAGCCGAAGGTCAGGAGCGTGCGCGTGGTCTTGATTTGCGTCGACGCTACGTCCGCGCTGAGGGCGCTGAGGTGACGCGAGGCGTCGGTGATGGGCAGGTCGGAGAAGGGGTGCAGCTGCTCTGCGGCGCTGCGGTAGAGGCAAGCCAAATCCACGTAAAAGTTAGGCGTGAAGCGGTATCCGAGGCCTACGGTGTAGGTGTTGGCGGTGCCGACGGTGGAGTAGTGGGTGACGGTCCCGGAGGTGAAGATTTCGCCGCCCGCGGTGAGCCGTCCCTGCATCGGCGAGGCCTGCCAGACGTAGCCGGCGCGCACGGAGAACTGGGGTGTGACGCGGTATTCGGCGCCCAGCTTGAGCGTCTGCCCAACTTTGAAATCGCGCTCCGCCTGCTGCGTGATGTCGCTGTAATAGGTGTCGTCGTCGCGGTTCCCGAGGCGCATCTTTCGATAGTCGGTCAGCTCATAATCCAGGCTCAAAAGGGCCGTTTGCCCCACCACGCCCGCTAGGCTGAAGATCCAGCGGTCTGGCGATCGGAAGGCGTAGCTGAACGAGCCCTTGTCTTGCGGCGTCGAACTGGACATCAGCGGATTCTTGGCGTCAGCGGAGGAATAACTTTGGGCCGAGGCGTAGTAGTAGTCCGTCATGCGGTACCATTTGGGGGAGTTGTAAGCCACGCCCAAACGGAGCTCGTCGATGGGCCGGATGATGGCGCCGAGGTTGATGGAGTATCCCGAGCCGTCGGTTTCGAGCGCGTTTTGGAGGGCGGCGTAATTATTAGCGCCGAAGTCGTCGCGCTGTGCCGAATTGAGGTGGTAGGTGATGTCGGTCACGGCGACGGTGGCGCCGAGGAAGACGCGGTCGGAGATGTTCATCGAGCCCGAGAAATTGTACTCCACGATTTGTCCACTTTCGTTAATCTCCATCGTCGATTGGCTTGGCGAGTTCGAGGTCCAAACGCCGCTGCTGTTGTAGGCACCAAAACTGCTGCCGTAGACGTCGTTGAGATCTTTGTACCTGGTCCCGAAAAAGCCCGCCTTGTAGCCGAGGACGGAGAGCCAATCGCCGGTGAGGTCGTTATACGCGGAGTTGGCTGCCAATTTGTCTTCTGAAAGGCCGAAAATCCTGCCGTTTTGTTCGCGCGCGGTGGAGGTGCGCATTGCGGCGTAGTCTGCCAGCGACCGCGTGGGGCGGCCCGTCACGTGATAGGCGCGGTTGAAGTCGCGCACGCGGTTGTAGGCTACGCCGAAGTTCCAAGCCTTGATGCCGCTGTCGTAGCCCGTGGGCACATAGCCGACGTACGAGAAGTTGTCGAAGCGCATCCGCACCAGGCTCTTGCTGTCCTTCACGCCCGTCCAGGTGGCGTCGGCGTCGGTTCGGGTCAGGGCGAGCGTGGTCTGGAGCTCGGAGCTGCGGTAGACGGCTATTCCAGCCGGGTTGTGCGACATAGCGGACATATCTCCGCCCAATGCGCCAAACGCGCCCCCCATACCGATAGATCGGGCCGTGCCATTGAGATCCATCGGCGAGTAGCGGTAGGCGTCCATTTCCTGCTGTGCCCAAAGTGTGGCGGCGCTCAGGCTGAGCAGCGCTGCCACATAGATCCTTTTCATCTTCATCTGCTTTGTTCTTCTTTTTTGGTTTAACGTGTCATAAAAAAAAGAGTGTGTGCCGAACGGGATGAACCGCCGCCACACGCTCTTTGCTTTGCTATGATGGATGGTGATGAGAGCTTATAGCTCAAACTTTTTCCTACGGTTACATCGTTTTAGCGCCTTCCGCCGCCGCTGCTGGAGCGACTGCTTCCGCCGCCTCCGCCACCGCCGCTGTAGCTGCCTCCGCCACCGCCGAAGCTGCCCGAACTGCTGGAGCGTGTGCTGCTTCCACCGAAGCTGCTGGAGCTACTCGAGCGCGAACTGCCGTAGCTGTTGTCGTAGCTGCTGGAGCGTGAGCTGCTGCCGCTATAGGAGCCGGAGGAGCGGGTGCTGCTGCCGTTGTACGAGCCCGACGAACGGGTGCTGCTACCGCTGTAAATGCTGGACGAACGACTGTTGCCGCCGTCGTAATAGCCTCCGGATGAGCTCCGTGACGAGGCGCTGCGACTGCTGCCTTCGTACACTGAAGAGCTGCGTGAGGAGGAGCCGTTGCTGCCGCCGTCATAGTATCCGCCGGACGAGCTGCGAGACGAGGATCGTGAGCTGCCGCCGTCGTAATAGCCGTCGGAGCTGCGCGAGGATGAGCGCGTGCTGCTGCCGTCGTAGCTGGATGAGCTGCGGGAGGATGAGCTGCGGCTGCTGTAGATGTCGTCCGCCGTGCGGCTGTAGCTGGAGCTTCGGCTCGAGGCGTCGCGGCCGCTCCGGGTGTATCCGTCGGATGACGAACGTGTGGAGGTCGAGCGCGTGGAATAGACGTCGCTGTAGTTGCCGCCGTCAGAAGAGCTGCGGTAGGTGGTCGATCGCGATGAGTAGTCGCGGCGGGTGTCACGGTTTCCGTTGTCCCAACCGTAATAGTAGTTGTTGGTTGTGGACGAGTAGGGGTAGTAATAGTCGGCGCAGCGATACCCCCAGTAGCCGCCATAATATCCGCTCCAGCCGCTGTACCATGGGTCGTACCAGGGGTCATACCAGCTGGCGTAGAATCCCCCCCAGCCGAAGCTCCACCCCCAGTAGGCGTTGCGCCAGCGCCAGGCTGATCGCCAGGGCGAGTAGAATCCGCCGTAAAACCACGGGTCGTACCACGAATACCAAGCGTCCCAGCCGTTGCCGACGTTTACGTTGATATTCACGTTGGTGCGGCCGCCGGAGTAGTCGGTATCGTAGCTGTAGGAGTAGTATCCATCGCTAAGATTGAGATCGACGTTGTCGGCGCCGGTGATGGTGATTTTGCTCGGGGAATGGTAGCGAATGATGCGTTCGGAGTACTCATTGTCGCCGCGGCGTTCGCTCGCCTTGGCCTTGCGGTTGTCGTCGCGAGCGTCACGGTCGTAGTCGTTATAATCCGCCGTCGAGCTGTCGGTGTAGCGGCGGTTGTAGGCATCCACATCGCGATCGCTGTCGAAGTTGTCGCGATCCCGATCGTAGCGCTGGCGTGACGCGGGCCGGTCAGAGGCCGACATGCGTCGTTCGTCCGTGCGTTCTCTCTTTTTGCTCTTTGTGGAGAAATACACGTCGTCGTAGTAGTCCTCTTGGGCCGTGGCGCTGATGGCCGCGAGCAGCAAGAGGCTGGTCAGGTAGACTGATTTCATCGTTTTCATCATCGTAATCTCCTCGTTGATTAATGTGTGGTTTTTGTCCCCGTTTGACGGGGTACATTGCTGAAGTTTAAGTGGCTGCTAAACCGTTGATTCCTTACGAGAGACAAACGTACGCATCTTTCGGAGGGCGGTTTTGCAGGCCGATATACTTTAACAACCCGAACGCTTTCGGCTGGCCACGTTTTAGCCCATCCTCTGGGTCAAAAAGTCGCGCAGAATGAGCGCGTGGTTGTGGTCTGTCGCCTTAGCGGCGGAGAGCAGTGTGACGGTGTCGTATGGCCGTATGCGGCTGATCACTTCGTCCACGCTGGGGGCGGTGGCGAGCTCTGACCGGTAGCGCTGGCTAAATTCAGCCCAACGTCCGTCGGGATCTTCGTGAAACCAACGGCGGAGTGCAGGGCTTGGGGTGAGATCTTTGGGCCAGAGGTCGTAGGGCAGGGCGTCTTTACGAATACCGCGCGGCCACAGCCGGTCGACTAAAATGCGAAAGCCGTCAGCGGGATCGGCAGCCTCGTAAACGCGTTTGATTTGAATGCAGGGCGTCATTATCAGAATGTTTATGGTGCAATAATGAGAGGGAAACGGCAGCGGGTTCGCTGCATAGGGCGCTGGAGCTTTCGGCAAATCTTATTCCAAAGTGGCTACCGTTGGGGGAGAGGGGAACGAAAAAAGGCACCCGTTGCGGGGTGCCTTCTTCACGTTGATCTGTGCGATCGGACGACGCGGATGGGGGAGGGTTACTCCTCGGTCTGCGTAGCGGCGTACTCTTTGAGCAGCTTCTCCTGCACGTCGGTGGGGACGAGCTCGTAGCCGGAGAACTTCATTGTGAACGAGGCGCGGCCTCCGGTGATGGAGCTCAGCGAGGTAGAGTAGCTGGACATCTCTTTGAGCGGCACCTTGGCCATCAATTTCTCACAGCCACGCTCGCTATTCATGCCCATGATCAGGGCACGACGGCCCTGAAGGTCGCTCATCACGTCGCCCAAGTAGTCGCCGGGGACGAGCACTTCGATGTCGTAGATCGGCTCGAGGATCTTCGGCGCAGCATCGCGGAAGGCGGTGCTGAAGGCGTTGCGTCCGGCCAGCATGAAGGAGATTTCGTTGCTGTCCACGGGGTGCATCTTACCGTCATAGACGCAGACGCGGACATCGCGGGCGTAGGAGCCGGTCAGCGGACCCTGCTCCATGCGGCCCATGATCCCTTTGAGGATGGCCGGGAGGAAGCGCGCATCGATGGCGCCACCTACGATGCAGTTGACGAAGACGAGTTTGCCGCCCCACTCGAGGTCGTAAACCTGCGTGTCGCGGACGTTCATGCGATACTCTTGGCCGCCGAAGCGGTAGGTGCCGGGTGCTGGCATGCCCTCGTAGTAGGGCTCGATGATGAGGTGCACCTCGCCAAACTGTCCGGCGCCGCCAGATTGTTTCTTGTGGCGATAGTCAGCTCGGGCGGACTTGGTGATCGTCTCGCGGTAGGGGATTTTAGGCTCGAGGAACTCGATGGCCAGCTTGTCGTTGTTCTCGATGCGCCACTTGAGGGTGCGGAGGTGGAACTCGCCTTGACCTGAGACGATGGTCTGCTTCAGTTCTTTGGACTGTTCGACGATCCACGTCGGGTCCTCCTCGTGCATGCGGGAGAGGATCTCGCTCAGCTTCTCGGCGTCGGCCTCGTTGACTGGCTTGA
>ERZ773056.269-NODE-269-length-27126-cov-7.207122_pt1 | contig 27126 bp, 22 predicted proteins | sample MGYA00580857_ERZ773056 | MGnify/ENA primary metagenome ERZ773056 (study PRJEB29015, sample SAMEA2737996) | human oral metagenome | biome: human oral; feature: human-associated habitat; material: dental | place: China | collected 2114 ... | reverse complement strand
AGTAATCAGTTGAATAAAACCAAAGACCCAAAGGGCGCGGTTAATGCCGAGACGTAACATCATAATGCCGCCTGCCATGCCGGCAATAATGCTCGACCACAACGCAGTGCTTTTCACCACTAAGGCAATGTCTGTTTTGCTAAAGCCCATGTCCACGATGAATTTACTTTGTAATGTAGTAGCGAGGGCATCGCCGAATTTATACAGAAAGAGAAACGCGATAAAACCGAGACCGGCATAAATGCCTTTACGCTGGAAAAATTCTTGTAGCGGAATGATAAAAGCTTGATAGAACGGCTGCTTGCTTTGATGAATTTGAATTTTTGGCTCGCGGCTTAAAAAGAAGGTCATAAATAGTCCGCATAGCATGAAAAGTGCGGTCAATAAAAACACCGTTTTCCATGGCAGGAACGTGGCGAGATACAATGACAGTCCGCCCGGAATCAAACCGGCAATGCGATAAGCATTAATGTGAATAGTATTGCCCAAACCCAATTCATTATCGCGCAAAATTTCCCGTCGATAGGCATCCAACACAATGTCTTGGGTGGCGGACATAAAGGCGATAAACGTGGCAAGAAAAATGACAATCTGCATTTGTTCTTTCGGATCGTATAAACCGATCAAGTAAAGACTCAGCAGGAGCAAGAGTTGGGAAATGGCGAGCCAACTGCGACGGCGACCGAGAAATCGGGGAAAATAACGATCCAGCAAGGGCGCCCACAAAAATTTGAGCGTGTAGGGCAGCGTGACTAAGGTAAATGCGCCAATGGTTTGCACGCTAATGCCGTTATCCGACAACCAAATTGGCAACATTTGCAGCAGCACGAAAAGCGGCAAACCGGAGCTAAAGCCGGTAAAGACACAAATCAGCATATTGCGGCTGAAAATTTGGGTGGCGAGAGAAGGCTTAATCGGTTGTTCTGTCATGATGATTTCAGGGAAATTTTATTCAACGGCAATTTCTTTAATGCGGAGTTCATCGCCGCTTTGGCGTTGTAAATGCACACTGCCGCAATGGGGGCACGTGCTGTTATTGGCTTGAATTTCGACCAGTTGTTTGCAATCCCAACACCAAGCTTTGGCAGGAATGGAAATTAAATGAAGCTTACAATTTTCCGCCGGTGTACCTTGTGCTGCCATTTCAAAGCCAAATGCCAACGCACTGGGTTCAATGCAAGAAAGGGCACCGACCTCGAGCCAGAGATCGGTGACTTTGTTGACATTGTGTTGTTTGCATTGCTGCTCAACAATTTCAATGATGTTTTGACACAAAGAGAGTTCGTGCATGACACTTAATCTCTATAGCCTTTCGGGTTATTTTTTTGCCAATTCCAGGTGTCTTTCATCATTTGTGCTAAACCACGCTCTGCTTTCCAGCCCAATTCTTTGGCGGCAAGGCTCGGGTCGGAATAACAGGTGGCGATGTCGCCCGGACGACGATCCACTAATTTATAAGGAATTTGAATGCTATTTGCTTGTTCAAAGGCTTTTACCATGTCTAAGACGGAATAGCCCACGCCGGTACCTAAATTATAAATGTGCAAGCCAGCATCATCTTGATGGCGATCCAACGCTTTTAAGTGGCCAATCGCCAAATCTACCACATGAATATAATCGCGCACGCCGGTGCCGTCATGGGTGTCGTAATCGCTACCGAATACAGAAAGTTGTGGCAATTTGCCGATGGCCACTTGGCTGATGTAAGGCAATAAGTTGTTTGGAATGCCATTCGGATCTTCCCCGATCAAACCGCTTTCATGGGCACCGACTGGGTTGAAATAGCGCAAAATGGTCATGCTGAATTTCGGTTCGGCTTTGGCGATGTCGCGCAGGATTTGTTCCACCATAAATTTAGAGGTGCCGTACGGATTGGTGGTGCCGCCTACTTTGCAATTTTCAGTAATCGGAATGATTTCAGGATCACCGTAAACGGTGGCAGAAGAACTAAAGGCGAAATTCCACACGCCGGCTTTTTTCATTTCTTGTAATAAAACCAATGAGCCGGTGACGTTGTTCATATAGTATTCAGCCGGTTTTTGCACGCTTTCGCCAACAGCCTTTAACCCAGCGAAGTGAATGACGGAATGAATGCTGTTTTCAGCAAAGATTTTTTGTAACAAGTCGCGATCTAATACATCGCCTTCATAAAATTTTACGCTTTTGCCGGTGATTTGTTTCACGCGTTCTAAGGATTTTGGTGAGGCGTTACAAAGATTGTCTAATACCACAACCTCTTTGCCGGCATTTAATAATTCGACGACAGTATGTGAACCGATATAACCGGCACCGCCGGTGACTAAAATGGACATTTTAATTTCCCCTTATTGGTAACATAAATTATGTGCTAGTATAGCACCGATTTTTTAATCAAAACATCAGATTTATTAATAGGTTATTCATCCTTGGGAGGGAGTCATGAATTGGTATTTATATGTTCTTAAAAACTATGCCACTTTTTCAGGACGGGCAAGACGAAAAGAATATTGGATGTTCTTTTTATTTAACGTGTTAATTAGCCTTGGTTTGGGTGTGCTTGATGTTGTGGCGGGAACTTACAGTGTTGAATATGAAACCGGACTTTTTAGCGGTCTGTATTCTTTGCTTGTTCTTATACCAAGTATTGCTGTTAGCGTCCGTCGTTTGCATGATACCAATCGAAGCGGTTGGTGGATTGTGATTTCATTAATTCCTATTATCGGCGTTCTTGTATTGTTTGTGTTTACGTGTTTGGATAGTCAGCCGGGAACAAACCGTTTTGGCGCAAATCCGAAAGAAGCTGCATCACAAACGCTTCCTACGGTCGAAACAGATCGTTTTATCAGCTAATTATCAGTGCGTAGCATGCAACTTGTTACACGACCAAACCACGCACGGAACGTTATTGAACCCTTTTGGGCATTCACGATTTCGTACGTAGCGTGCATCTTGATGCACGACCGAACCAAGCACGGAACGTTATTTAATCCTTTCAGGTATTCACGATTTCGTGCGTAGCGTGCATCTTGACGCACGACCAAACCACGCACGGAACCTTATTCAACCCTTTCGGGGTGTTTGTGATTTCGTGCAACAAGTTGCACGCTACGATTCTCATTATCAGCTAATTTTTTTATTTATTGCGCAAACGTTTACTTCTGTGGGCGTTGCGGTAAAATACCCGCCCTCTTTTTTCAACGACAAATGAAAGGTAATGTCATGTCATCTTCTCAATCTTCCGCTTTAGAACAACGCTTTGAGTTGACTAAACGCGGTTCCACCGTACGCAAAGAAATTGTTGCCGGTTTAACCACTTTCCTTGCTATGGTGTATTCCGTTATCGTTGTGCCGAATATGTTAAGTGCGGCGGGTTTTCCGGCGGAATCGGTCTTTATTGCAACCTGCTTAGTAGCAGGCTTAGGCTCGCTCTTAATCGGTTTTTGGGCGAATGCGCCAATGGCAATCGGTTGTGCTATTTCTTTAACGGCATTTACGGCATTTAGCTTGGTTATCGGACAAAAAGTGAGTATTCCGGTCGCCTTAGGTGCGGTCTTTTTAATGGGGATTTTCTTCACGCTCATTTCTGCCACAGGTATTCGCGCATGGATTTTGCGTAACTTACCGGTGGGTATTGCACATGGTGCGGGTATCGGTATCGGTTTATTCCTGCTTTTAATTGCCGCAAACGGCGTTGGTCTTGTGGTGAGTAACCAAGCCGGTTTGCCGGTAAAATTGGGCGCGTTCACTGCGTTTCCGGTGATGATGTCATTAATTGGTTTGGCGTTAATTATCGGTTTAGAAAAAATGCAAGTGAAAGGCGGCATTTTATGGGTGATCATTGCGATTACCATTGTAGGCTTAATTTTCGATCCCAATGTGACCTTTAACGGTCAAGTCTTCAAAATGCCAAGTTTCGGTGAAGGCTCTTTATTCTTGCAATTAGACATCATGGGCGCATTGCAACCGGCGATTTTACCAGTGGTGTTTGCTTTAGTGATGACCGCGGTATTTGATGCCACGGGCACCATCCGTGCCGTGGCAGGGCAAGCGGATTTATTGGACAAAGACGGTCAAATCATTAACGGCGGCAAAGCCTTAACGTCCGACTCCGTGAGCAGTTTATTCTCCGGGATTTTCGGTACAGCACCGGCAGCCGTGTATATCGAATCCGCAGCAGGGACTGCCGCCGGCGGTAAAACCGGTATCACCGCTATCGTTGTTGGCGTATTGTTCCTGTTGATGTTGTTCTTCCAACCATTAGCGTTTTTGGTGCCAAACTATGCGACAGCACCGGCGTTAATGTACGTGGGATTATTGATGCTAAGCAACGTCAGCAAATTGGATTTTGATGATTTCGTTGGCGCCATGAGTGGTTTGATTTGCGCAGTGTTTATCGTGTTAACGGCGAATATCGTGACCGGCATCATGTTGGGCTTTGCCGCATTGGTGATTGGTCGTGTGGTGAGTGGCGACTTTAAACGCTTAAATATCGGCACCGTTGTGATTGCCGTTGTTTTAGTGGCTTTCTACGCTTGTGGGTGGGCGATTTAATTCAGCCAATAAAGACAACAAAGGCGCATTTTGATGCGCCTTTTTGTTTGCCTTAATCTTGAAAAACAGTGAAAAAACCCACCGCACTTTGTAACTGGTTATCGTAGAAAATGAGCGGAATGCGTTGTCGTTGCCAAGGGGCGACATTCAACTGTTGCCACACTTTTTTTATGTCTTTATTCATGCCGTTTGGTGTTAATTTCACCTTGCCCGAATAACGAAATCGAATCCAAACTTTCATTCCCTCTAAGGGTAAATTTAACGTTTCTTGATGTGTTTGCCCGTTTTCGTCTTGCCAAAGTGCGGTCATTTTTTCGCGTGTTTTTTTTAGTAACAACGTGCCTAAATGATCCGGCAAGGAAATAGGGTGATCAAATGTTGCCTCAACATATTCCTGTGAAATATCGTTAAATATCGGTGTGAGAAATAAACGGTTTTGATAGCGGCGGACAATGTTATCGCCTAGGCGAAATTGCGGTTGCGCATCGACTTTCGCGAAAATAACATCCGATATGATTTGCTCTAATTGCACGAGAGAGGGCAGGGCAACGCCCCAATCTTGCAACCATAAGCGTAACAAGGCGCGTTGTTTCACAGAGGAATAGCGGGCGAAATGTTGTAACTGAAAAGTGCGGTCATTTTTTACGATGTTTTTTTGATATTCTTCCGCTAACAGCTCATTAAGCAGTTGTTGTTGTTCATAACAATGTTGCGCGGAACGTTGCACTGCCGAATCAAAATGCGCCCAGCGTTGGCGCAATTCAGGCAATACGATGTTACGTAGGAAATTGCGATCGTATTGATTGTCCCCATTGCTTTCGTCCTCAACCCAACTCAGCCCTTGCTGCTGTACAAACTCAAGCAATTGTTGGCGGCTAAAATTCAATAAGGGGCGAAAAATGGGTACACCGTAAACGTTGCTTTTAGTCTGCATTGCCCCTAAACCTTGCACGCCACTGCCGCGTTTTAGGGCAAGGAAAAAGGTTTCCGTTTGGTCTTGTTGATGATGTGCCGTGGCGAGCCATTCGGTAGGTAAAATCTGCTGTGCAATGGCTTCATAACGGGCTTGGCGGGCTCCCGCCTCAATGCCATTTTCTGTACTGACGTTCACGTGTTGAATTTGCAATGGAATATGAAATTGATGGCAAATTTGTTGGCAATGGGCTGACCAAGCATCGGCATGGGGGCTTAATCCGTGATGAATATGGATGGCGCGCAGCTGAAAGTGCGGTTGCTTTTCACGGAGTTTCGCAAATAACGCAAGCAGTGCGGTGGAATCCAAACCTCCGCTAAACCCGATAAGAAAGTGAGTTTGGTTTGGTGCAAGTTGGTGGAGTTGCTGTGAAAAACAGTCGAGGAGCATAGGCGAATGGCACGGGTAGAGGACATTCCCTCCCGTCTTCGGGAGGGATTAAAATGAGACTTTTTTTATACGTAGCCGTAACTCATTAAACGTTGATAACGACGTTCTAGCAGCTTTTCTGTGTCAAATACGTCAAGGTCGTCTAAATCGGCAAGCAGGCGTTTTTTCAAGTTTTGCGCCATTTCATCGTAATTGCGGTGCGCACCGCCCAACGGTTCCGGTACGATATTATCAATTAAGCCAAGTTTTTTTAAACGATTGGCGGTTAAACCCATGACTTCTGCTGCGGTGGAGGCTTTATCGGCGCTTTTCCATAAAATAGATGCACAACCTTCCGGAGAAATGACGGAGTAGGTGGAGTATTGCAACATATTGACTTTATCACCTACGCCGATCGCTAACGCACCGCCGGAACCGCCTTCACCAATCACAGTACAAATTACCGGCACTTTGAGGGTGGACATTTCGCGTAAATTGCGTGCGATAGCTTCTGATTGACCGCGTTCTTCCGCGCCTACGCCCGGATAAGCGCCCGGAGTGTCAATGAAGGTGATGATAGGCAATTTGAAACGTTCCGCCATTTGCATGAGGCGTAAAGCTTTGCGGTAGCCTTCCGGTGCCGGCATACCAAAGTTGCGTTTTACTTTATCTTTCACGGTACGCCCTTTTTGATGGCCAATCACCATCACCGGTCTGCCGTCTAAACGTGCTAATCCGCCAACAATGGCTTTGTCATCAGCAAAAGCACGATCACCGGCAAGTTCTTCAAATTCGGTGAAAATATGTTCGATGTAGTCAAGAGTATAAGGACGATTCGGATGACGGGACATTTTTGATACTTGCCACGCATCTAAATTTGCAAAGGTTTTTTCGGTTAATTCGATGCTTTTTTTCTGTAAACGGGCAATTTCATCATCAAGATTAATTTCATTATCCTGTGTTGTCATTGCACGTAAAGATTCGATTTTCGCTTCAAGTTCGGCAATGGGTAATTCAAAATCTAAGTATTCTTGACTCATGTGTGATTCCTAATTTTGTGAAAATTTTGCACCGCACTTTAACAAGATTTTGGTAGTGGTGCAATTGGACGCGCTATTCTATGCGTTTTTTTCATAAAAGTCATACCATTTCATCTGGTAACACCAGCTAAGGTTATGTAATGAAAGTATTTATTGCCTTTGCGCGTGAAACGAAAAATGAAAAAAATGCGTGAAATATCAGGTTATGCGCTAATTGACAATCTGCTAAAACGATTTTATTATGTAACCACTTTCAAGATAAGATGTTTGAAAGTCAGGATTGGTCTCCTGAAATAAGCGGGCTGAAGGTATAGAACACTTTTAGTATCAGTATGTCGCAAACTACAAACCATCATCCATCAATGGTGGACTAGGTAGAAACCCGCAAGGACGCGACGCAGCGAACCGCTTGCTGTTAAGACCAATTCTGCTTAGTTCACCACCCTTTTTCTCTCATCTTCAACATTCATTTATACATCTTGACACTATCGATATCACCTGCTTTTTGTCTTGAAAAAGGCATTTCCATTAATGAATCCTAAACCCAATCACGCTATAATTACGCCATTCGTTTAACAAAAAGGAAGTAAGCATGACAGAGCAGGCTTTGCACGCGGAACAGAATGAATGTCTCATAACAAACGACATTCGGCTGACGCAATACAGCCACGGCGCCGGTTGAGGCTGCAAAATATCGCCTAAGGTTTTAGAGGAAATTTTGCATACCGAAATGGCACCGTTTATTGACCCGAATCTCCTTGTCGGCAATGACACCAAGGATGACGCGGCGGTGTATGATTTAGGCAATGGTACGTCGATTATCAGTACCACGGACTTTTTCATGCCGATTGTCGATGACCCTTTTGATTTTGGACGCATTGCGGCAACCAACGCCGTGAGCGACATTTTTGCCATGGGTGGCAAGCCGATTATGGCGATTGCGGTGTTTGGCTTCCCGATTAACAAGTTGCCTGCAAGCGTGGCACAGCGCATTATTGACGGCGGCCGTTTTGCTTGTCAGGAAGCGGGCATTGCCCTTGCCGGTGGACACTCCATTGACTCACCGGAACCGATTTTTGGCTTAGCCGTGACCGGCATTATCGACACCGAGAAAGTGAAACGAAATGCCACCGCACAAGCAGGCTGCCACTTATATTTAACCAAGCCACTGGGCATTGGTGTATTAACCACCGCGGAAAAGCAAGGCAAATTAAAATCCGAACATAAAGGCTTGGCGACCAAGTGGATGTGCCAAATGAATTTGCTGGGAAGTCAGCTTTCAAACATTGAAGGCGTCACTGCGATGACGGATGTTACCGGTTTCGGCTTGTTAGGGCATTTAGCCGAAATCTGCGAAGGCTCCAATCTTAATGCCGAAGTGGATTTTGCTAACATTAAAACCCTAGACGGCGTCGATGATTACATCGCGCAAGGCTGCATTCCGGGCGGTACAAACCGCAATTTTGACAGCTACGGGCACAAAATCGCCCCAATAACGGATTTACAAAAAGCCGTGTTATGCGATCCGCAAACCTCCGGCGGCTTACTCATCGCCGTCAAACCTGATTCGGAAAAAGCGGTTTTTACTGTCGCCGAAACTGCTGGTGTTGAGCTATATCCTGTTGGTAAACTCATTGAACGACAAGCCACATCGGAATTTATTGTGGTGAAATAGCGTTAATTTTCTGATCAAAGTGCGGTCATTTTTCCAAGTGTTTTTTTGAAATGAAAAACGTTTGAGGAAATGACCGCATTTTTTTAGTCATGAAAACTTATGCTGCCGCGCGTTTCCTAACGCGTGCGCTAGAAAGTAAATAAAGTGCGGTGAATTTTTGAAGTGTTTTTTAGTGAAATTAGGCACACGCTGGGAAGCGTGCGCCAACAGAGATGTGAAAATAAAGAAAGATGGCGCCAGCGTCCACGCTGGTGCTATTTAATAAAAACATTGATAATTTTACCTGTATCCATTGGCAGAACTAATATTCAAAATTCTTTGGACTTTTTGACCGCACTTTTAGCTGAGAGGCACAAGAGAGGACGCTGGCGCCATCGTGGGGGGTTTTTTGAAATGAAAAACGTTTGAGGAAATGACCGCATTTTTTTAGTCATGAAATTTTATGCTAGCGCGCGTTTCCTAGCGTATGCTATCAAGGGAGGTGAGATTTTAATTGATTAATTGGAAGTATATTTCCAATTTTATTTATTTTTCTTTAAATTGGAAACTAAGTTCCAATTTTAGAATTAACAGCAAAATGATAGCGCCAGCGTCCACGCTGGTGCTGTTTAATAAAAACATTGCGAATTTTGCTCATAACCATCGGCAGAACCAATATTCAAAATTCTTTGGATTTTTTGACCGCACTTTTAGTTGATAGGCACAAGCGAGGAGGCTTGCGCCATCAAGGGGGTTATATTTTTCTAAAAACTACTATGATATTAGACTAATTGAAAGTAATATTCTTTTAAAAAATTGATACACGTCCCTACCAACATTTTGGTTGTCCAAGTCTATTTTCATTCGAGTCGATAATATGCGAACAGTCCATTCGCTGTCTTTACTATATGTTCTCCAGCCATCAATTTGGATTTGTATAGAGGAGAATGCAGAAATTTTTTTAACTCCATCTGATAACTTTTTTCTATATTCTGGTTTATTATGCTCTAATAACCATTTAAATTTATCAATAAGTTCAGATGGATTTTTGTCATAATGATAATCGGTATCAATATTCCTTCCTATTTTATATCTAACTGTTGTACATTTCCTAAAATTACTAAAATCACTATTAAAATCTATTTTAAAAACTAAACTTTGATGATTCTGCTTAAGGGGAGTTTTATTAGAAATTCTGATATGAGATTTCTTATTATAAAAATCATAGTAATACTCATAAGAGGTGTTTATAACCCGATCCTCATATACATCACCAATTTCTTCTTCAAAAGCTTCTAAAAAACCTCTATATAAATATTCTAATCTTATAAAACTCTCATATTCATTTTGATGTCTTAACATACTAATCCTCATTTATAAATTTTCTTAATATCTCTTGGTAAAGTGTCACTACAATATAATTATTTTCCATCGTCCAAACTATTAATATAATCAGCTAAAATATCACCATGGCAGGCAAGAGGTTTACAATGACAACCTAAAACCTTTCCTCGCAATTGTAAAACGTCAGTTTTAGTAAGGTTAGTTGGTAGGTTTTCTCGTTCAAATCCATAGGCAAATAGGTGAATAACATCTTCTCTTGAAAGAGACTCTTCTCCTATTTGAAAATCATACATTGAATAAGGGTTACTCCAATTGGGAGTATTTGGAAGTCTATTTGGATTTCTTCCAATGTAAACATATTTATCACCATAAATAGAAGGATCTTCTTTATCAATATTAATTACTCTAGTTATATCAATATGTATTACACGTAATGGAATATTTTTTTCTTTAGTCCATAAAATCTCCTCTGAAAAATAACTACCATCTGAAAATATAATGGCATGTGTAATATTTGAGTTTTTAACCTCTTTTAAATCTATTTTTTCATAAGTTCCAAAATGATTAGTTATAAAGCCATTGTAATCATTAACAGAGATGATTTTAAAGTTTTTGATTTTAGATAATATAATATTAATCTTTCTCTCAAACTTGGAAATCGCTTTAAACTCTGGTGGATATAAAATCAATATATTTTTATCTATCATATTAATATAAATGTTTAACTTCTAATTTTAAATCTGAATTGTTGTTCAAATACTCCACTATTAATCGTCTATGACAAAAATGTGGCTTATGCTCACTGCAAAGCAGACATGAGTTTTCTAATAAATTAGCATTAACTAATTTTTCTATATTTCTTTTAGCCATTAAATTTAGAAATTCAGCTTCGTATTTTTCCCAACTTATATCTCCTTTTTTGTACAGTTTTAATAAACTATCAGTTGGAGCTAATTCAGGCATGTGTTGATATTCTATATTACATAATTCTTTTAAAAAAAATTGAAGATCATTTTTTTTTGCAAAGCCAGACAACTGAGATATATTATTTATTCGAACATCAATTAATAGCTTTACTTCTGATTTATTTAATAAATTAAAAAATTTTTCAGCTGATTTCTGAGTGAAACCAATGGTATTAATTTTAATCATTATTGATCATCCTGTATAAAAATAGATGCAACAATTTTATAATGGCAGTTATCTTCATTAAATAATTCTCCCAAGCTCAAACATAAAATAGCATTGTCATATCGTTTTTGAGTATTAATTAAATTATCAAAATTTGGGTCTGTACAAGAAAAATTTTCATATCTTACATTGTTATATGTAAAGCTGACTTTTCGTTTACCAAATTCATTCCGATATAAAAATAAATCACTAACATAAATTAGGTAAAGAGATGCCTCTATAGGGGTTCTAATATCATTTCTATTTATTTTACATAAGTTATTCCCCCATAAATCTTTAGGATTATCCAATAGAGAAAAAAGAATATCAGGGGAAGATTTATAACGTTGTTGCCAAGGTGTTTCTGAAATTACGTAATTTTCAGGTTGAAAATAAAGAGGAACATGGCGTTGAAAATCAATTTCAACATTATGAAAAATGTTGCAATCCCAAGGACGAGCTTCAGCACCTTGATAAGTTAGTTTTGACTGTTGTTTCGTTATTTCCCCTCCCTCTTCTGTTGAAACAGGTCTTATCCACTCGAAGTTACTTAAATCTTTACCAGCAATACAGAAATGCCCATTCTTTATCGATTTAGCAAGTATCACGATAGTCTTTTTCATAATTTGCTCCTTGTGTATTGTAGCTATGTTTAGTATACACCTACTTCATCGCCACACCCAACCACTTCATCATCTCTCTCTCATCCCAACCTTTCCGCTTCGCATAATCCACTGCCTGATCTTCATCGATGCGACCTAAGGTGAAATAGTTACTTGCCGGGTGGGTGAGGTACCAACCGCAGACGGATGCCGCCGGCCACATAGCGTAGCTTTCGGTGAGCTTCATGCCGATGCGTTGTTCGACTCCCAATAAATCCCAAATCAAGGCTTTTTCCGTGTGTTCCGGGCAGCTTGGATAACCTGGTGCAGGACGGATGCCCACATAGTTTTCATTGATTAACCCTTGATTATCGAATTCCTCTTGCGTGTAGCCCCAATGATAGCGCCCGCGTCCACGCGGGTGCTGTTTAATAAAAACATTGCGAATTTTACCCATAAACGTTGGGAGAACCAATGTTCAAAATCCTTTGGATTTTGTGACCGCACTTTTAGTTGATAGGCACAAGCGAGGACGCTTGCGCCATCGTAGGGGGAAATTATTTTTAAGAAAGAACATGATGAATGTGCTGATTGCGATCCTTATGATATTTTCAAACAGGTGAGCGCACGTGAAATCTTTGAATTTTCTTGTGAAGTTGAGCTCGATAAAATCCGCTTTATCGGACAAGCTGCTACGCTCAACCGTGCACTGTCTAACGAAGGATTAAGTGAAAATTACGGCTTACACATTGGCAGAACGTTACGCAAACAAGTTGGTAGTGGTTTAATGTCAGATGATTTACTCAGTAAAATCATGATCGAAACCACTGCAGCCTCCGATGCCCGTATGGGTGGGGCTACATTGCCAGCAATGAGCAATTCTGGTTCAGGCAATCAAGGTATTGCCGCGACTATGCCCGTGGTTGTAGTCGCAGATTATTTAAACGTGAGTGAAGAAAAACGTCTCCGAGCCCTCTTCTTATCACACTTAATGGCTATTTATATCCACAGTAAATTACCTAAACTGTCAGCCCTTTGTGCGGTAACAACTGCCTCTATGGGGAGCTGTGCAAGCATTGCCTATTTGCTTACGGGCAAATTTGAAACCGTGAGCATGGGGATTTGCAGCATGATTGATGACATCAGCGGAATCATCTGCGATGGCGCATCCAATAGCTGTGCAATGAAAGTGTCCACCAGCGTCACATCTGGCTATAAGTCGGTACTTATGGCGATGGATGAAACCCGTGTTACGGGTAATGAAGGTATTGTTGAACATGATCTCGATCGCACTATCGATAATCTATGTTCAATTGCTTCGAAGAGTATGCATCATATTGATCGCCAAGTGATTGAAATTATGGTGAGTAAATCCTGCCCTTAATACTGAATTAACTCAATAAGGAGTTTTATTATGTCTATTTACTTATTGAGCATGAAATAAATATTCTAAAATGTAATTCTAACTTGAGAGTATCTTCCCTTATTTTAAGCTCAATAATAAAGCCATCATATAGATGGCTTTATCTTCTATTATTTACCTAAAACTATCCTCATTAATTCGTCAATATTTGAAACAACCTTATATTGCACTTTATCATTCCCTAACGACTGAGCATTTAAAGTTTCAAAAAATCTCTTAGCACTTTCGATTTTACTGCGTTCTTTAAGTTTTAAATCTTCACTTAAAATAGATCCTTTAGTTTCAGCAACAAAATAGATTTCTTTTACTAAAGTTGTATCAAAAGCAATTGCCCAATCAGGATTATAACTACCAAATGGTGTTGGAATTTTAAAATTATCTGGCAACTTAGCATAGACTAGCACTTCTTTAGCTGCATCAAGTTCTTTCGCGAAAGTTTCTTCTACTTTTGAATCCGTAGTGACGTAATCCCAAATATGATTTTTCGTTTTATAGGCATCATTAGCAACTAAATTAGTTGTAAATATCTCACTATCAGGATAACCAGAACCCAATAGTTGATAATTTAAATGTTGTAATGCCATACTTGCTTGTTGAGAATTAATTATTTGACTCACTTCACGAATAAAAGCTTCAGGATTATTTTTAAACTGATTGAAAATAACAGAACTAATCCCTTTTAAAATTTCCACCACTGTTTTACGAGTTAATTGTGTATTTTCAGCAATATCGCCAACGAGATCATATCTCACTTGAGAATACGCAGAAATACTCGCTTGTTCTGTCTTCGTCTCATATGTACCGAATGTTTCTCGAACTTCTAGATCATGATGTCGCATTTCATCTTTTTGCGAACCTGTAGCCAATTTATAACTTAATGTTTCGACAAATTTATCATTACGCTCTTTAGATACTTGTTGAATTTGTGAAATGCTATCTTGAATTAACTTCTTACTGTCTAATTGAATTTGGTAGCTTGCTTTCTGATTGATTTTCTTCCATAAAGCCTTAAATTCTGCACGATTAAAGTTATCATTTAACGAATTGGTTACGCGTTCACTACCATCATCTACCATATCGTTTAATAATGAACGATCAAGCACACTATCAATTAGTTTAAAGACTTGAGGTGCAATATCTTCTAATGCTGAATCTAATGGAGCTAATACATCATTCGCCTTATCTTGATGATATTTTTCAACAATATGATCATTATCATCGATATAATCATTTCGCAATAAATACTTATAAATTTTTCTCGCTTCCTGATCAGTGATCTCTCGCTTATCGCCACTAGCTAAAATAATCTGTTTACCCTTAAAGAACGCTTCAGTGGCTTGTGTTGGACGACTAGAAAGAGACTCCAACATTTCTTTCTGTAAACTCGTTACAAAATCTTTATAACTTTCATCTGTAACAACGGTTAAATTATTAATTTGATGAATTACCTGACTATTTTCACCAAAACGGATTGCATCCATGCGTTCGCCATCTTTATTTACAGCTAAACGCAAACCACGTCCAACTTCTTGACGACGAGAAATCGTATTATCCGAGTGTTTTAACGTACAAATGGTAAATACATTCGGATTATCCCAACCTTCACGTAAGGCCGAGTGCGAGAAAATAAAACGAGTTGGCTCATCAAAAGATAACAAACGCTCTTTATCTTTTAAAATCAAATCATAAGCATCACTATCGTTTGAAATTGGTGCTGATTCTGAATTTTTATCTTTCATATCAGGATCAACTAAACGCTTTGATTTCTTATCAATCGAGAAATAGCCATTATGGGTTTTATTTACATCAATATTTTTCAAATGTTGAATATAAGGTGAATCCTCTAAATACTTTTCAATGAATTCATCAACCACTTGCTCATATTGTTGTTTAAAAATCTCAACATATTCACCGTCAATCACATTATTATTTTCATCATATTGACGATATTTAGCGACCTCATCAATAAAGAATAAACTTAATACTTTAATCCCTTTAGCAAACAATTCCTGCTCTTTTTGTAAATGAGAACGAATAGTTTCCCGAATTTGAATCGTTCGTTTTAATTTCTCATCGACACTTCCATATGCTTCTAACACGCCTAATCTTAGGCCATTAGCAAACTCCACCGTGTTGTTAAGACCATTAATATCAGTGATTACATAACGATCTGAATATTGTGTACTATTATTTGATAACACATATAAATCATCGCCTTTTTTGACTTTCCTGATTTTACGAGAAAAGCCATTTTTCGTTTTCACCTCCAGTTCTAAATAAGCAACGGGAGCTTGCTTGGAAAGCTCAATACTCTGCAAATACAGGTAACCATTTGTTCCAGTTAAACCTTGTACCTCAATGCCTTTTACCGTGATTTTTTTAACTAATTTTTGATTATAAGCATCCAAAGCATCTAAACGATAAATCAAATTGTAATCACGTTTATGAGTTGCTGAATAACGCAAAATAAAGAGCGGTTTAAAATTTGCTAAAGATTCCAACGTTTTATCCGCTTGCATTTTTTGTGGTTCATCTAAAATCAGAATAGGTCTATTTTTACTGAGCACATCAATTGGTCGACGAGACTGAAATTCATCCAATTCTTCATAAATACGGCGTGCATCTTTACCTGTAGCATTAAAAGCTTGCACATTAATCACCATAACATTGATACCACCATCAGCACTAAAACTTTCTAAATGGTGTAATGCCTTTGAATCATAAATAAAGAAGCGCGCTTTTTTCTGATAAATATGATGAAAATGATCCGCCATCATTTCTAAGCTTTTATAAACCCCTTCACGGATTGCAATACTCGGCACTACGATAATAAACTTAGACCAACCATATTGCTTATTCAACTCAAACATCGTGCGAATATAGCAATAAGTCTTTCCTGTTCCAGTTTCCATTTCGATATTTAAGTTTAACTGGCTAGAAGTCAGGTTTTTACCTTTGCCATTATCATCAACAACTAAAGTTTCAGAGCGAGCCAAACCAGCAGCTAACTGCTGTTCTTGTACATTGCTTAATACTCGATCCATATCTTGAATCGGCGCATTACCAAAGGCTATATCAGTATAGGTTTCGCCTTGTTGATCATTTATAAAATCAATCTGCAGAGAGTTATTCGCCTTACGTTTACCCTTATCCAGCATATAACGATTGCCATCTGATTTTGACTGACCTACAAAGCAATTGACCACCGCTTGTGTGGCAACTAACTGATAATTAAGCGTTCTAAATTTAATATCCATTTTGCTATCTCTTATAAGAATTTCACTTCAGTATCAGGCGATAATTGTTTAAAGCGTTCTTTGATATTAGTTTTATCTTGGTCATGCATGATGGCTAATTCGGTTGAAACCACGCGTAGCGGTTTAACCTTTGCAATTTCATCCACAACATTCATAGTGAATTTATCAAAGCATGCGACTAATGTATTACCTGCTACGAAATAAACTTCGCTACCGTTAATGGTTTTACGCTCAATTGGCAATGAAAGCTCAATTCCCCAATCTAACATCACTTGGAACAATAAATCTTCTGCCGTGCGGTCTTCTTTAATATGCGAAACCATGTGATCAAGCATTGTTTTATCGAGTTTTTCCGGCTGATAATAGATGTCTTTCATATTGCTTGAATCAATTTTTAGCACTCGAAAGCCCACATCAAGCGGTTTATCTTCATCTAAATTTTGCAAAATTTGTGAGCCTGCGCGGCGGATGCGTTCTTTAGTAATTTCTGCAATGGTTGAATAACCGGCTTTAAAGGCTTCAGATTTTTCATTCGTTTTTTCAGGTAATTGCACGCAGATAAATTTTCGATTTCCATTATCCTCAGCGTTTAATTGCATTACGGAGTGGGCAGTTGTCCCAGAACCAGAGAAAAAGTCTAAAATAAGATCGTTTGAATTTGAATAAAGCTCAAGCATTCTTTTTATAAAATTAACAGGTTTGGGATAATCAAATAATGCTTTACCATCAAATAATCGTTTTAAATCTTGGCTTGCTGATTGTGAGTGTCCTACATCTTGGTATTTCCAAATTGTCATTGGTGTTATAGTATTTTTGACTTCGGATAAAAATCGCTTAATCGATGGAACATTATTCCCAGTTTCACCAAACCAAATACGATTATCATCAAGAAACTCTTTAAATCTCTCTTTATTTAAACGCCAGCTATATCCACTCGGTGGTAAAACTTTCCTACCACTTGGAGTAATAACCTCATAAATATTACTTTCAATCGCTGGCCCAACTGAAAAATTATCGCTTTTCCATACTCCTCTTGGATCATTATCGGGATTTAAATAACGACTATTTGCTTCATCATTTCTCTTTAAACCATTACAAATCACGGAATCTTTATTTCTTGCATAGCAAATTGCATAGTCATGATTTTCTGAAAAATGTTTTTTCAAATTTACAGGTGCATACGCTCGCTCCCAAATCACATTTGCAATAAAATTATTTAAGCCAAAAATTTCATCACAAACTTTTCTCAAATTTACCTGCTCATTATCATCAATAGAAATAAAAATAACACCATCATCCCTTAATAAATTACGAGCTAATCTTAAACGGCTATACATCATAGACAACCAGTCAGAATGAAATCGTCCATTACTTTCCGTATTAGCAATTAATCGATTCCCATCCTCATCTATTTGATTAGAACGAATTAAAAATTCTTCTGTATTTTCGGCAAAATCATCGTTATAGATAAAATCATTACCCGTGTTATATGGCGGATCGATATAAATCATCTTCACTTTGCCAAGATAATTTTCTTGCAAGAGTTTTAAGGCATCTAAATTATCCCCTTCAATAAAGAGATTTTCTGTAGTATCAAAATTTACGCTCTCTTCACGACAAGGGCGTAGTGTTTTCGCAATTGGGGCATTGGCAGCAAGAATCGATTCTTTCTTACCCACCCAATTTAGCGTGTAACGCTCTTGCTCGCCTTCCACTAACACCTCAGAAAGCTCTTGTCGTAATAAATCAAAATCCACGCCTTTGATGATTTCCCCTTGCTCATTACGAGTTTCTGTAATGCAATTTGGGAAAAGAGCGGTCAATTTTTCGATATTTTTTGCCACTAAATTGGCGGTATGCATTTTTAAATCTGACATAGGTTGTCCTTAGATGAGGAAGTTAATTGGGTGTATTCATCTCGCAATTTTAATAAATTGATATTGAGTTCTGCCTTGCGATTAAATTGTTTTTCACGTTTGAGTTGTTGTTCAAGCTGCGTTATACGCATTTCAAGCTGTGCTATTTCTTGATTTAACCTCATTTTATCTGCTAATGAGGAAGCATTGGTTTTATTCGGCAATAACTGACTAATTAAAAACTCATAAAGCTCACTTAAGCGGAGAAATAAAGGTAAATCTTGGCGTTCAATCGGTAGCCATTCAGTTTGAAAATAATCACCGATCACAACCTTGCTGTTGTCGGCTTGATTTAAGCGTTTATAAGCAGCTATCACTTTAACCTTATCTTGAAAATAGACTTCAAAGATAATTGGACTAGGAATCAGTTTATCAATGTAACGGAAAATTTCTACATCAAGCCTTTCTACTCGTGCAGTAACAGAAAAAATCTGCACCTCACGTAGATCTTCTTGCGATTCAATATTCATTGTGGCTGAAGAGAGTTTATTCGCCCAATAAATACTTTCTATTTGTTCAATAAACAAGCGTTCAACTCGAGTGTTTGCGCCACCTTCCGAGTAAAACTTTGATTTTGGAATAAGCTTATCTACCAGTGTACGAGCAGGATATTGATAAATCATACTGCATCCTCAATTACAATAAAGCTGATCAATTCAAAATCACTTAAGCTTTGAATATCATCAATTAAGGCCGTCGTGTTCAAACCATTAAATAGACTATCAATGTCTTTTTCCGCTTTTACATTGCGAATATTTTCAATTACCGTATCTAATAGTTCAGAATAACGCTTCATCTCGCGCCCATCTTTGGTTTTACGATTAAATGGCTCATAAGCCGTTGGAATGGGTATAGATTTATCTCGACAAGCAAGGCGGGCTAAATCCAATAGGTGTTTTGCTTTGGTATAATCGTACACAATAGTACCATCTTGTTGAATGTACACTAAATAATATGGATACAAGCGATTTTGATTCATCTGTTCAGCGCTAAAAGCGCGTGATTTTAAGGTAAAAATCACACCTGCATGCAAACCAAGTTGCGGCATTGCCGGTACAACTGTATGCAAGCCATTTGGCAAACGAGCAAGATCAGGATTGTGTTCCATATAATTCAATAAATCCATTCTAAAATCATTTAACCCAAGATCGGTGATAGATACCCCTGCATTCGTCTCTTCTAAATCTAATACTTCGGTTTGCAATCGTTGTAATTGTTCTTTACGGTAAGCAATATCGTTCGACTTAGCTGTGAGTACGTTATCATCGCCTGTACTAGTCATATCAACTATAATCATGCGATTTTCAACCCGTTCTCGCAAATTGATATATTCATCTAAACTAATATCAGGCCAATAGTTTACCAATTGAATCTCACTATTTGGCGAGCCAATACGGTCAATACGCCCAAATCGCTGAATAATACGAACTGGATTCCAGTGAATATCAAAGTTAATTAAATAGTCACAATCTTGTAAGTTTTGTCCTTCAGAAATACAGTCCGTTGCAATTAAAATATCAATTTCTCGACTCTCATTTGGGAATACATCCGCTTTTTGTTTTGAAATAGGTGAAAATAAGGTCAATAGCCCTTGCATATCATAAGTGTGCTTACTATTAGGTTGTGTTTTAATCGTTGAAAGATTATTTGAGCCTGTAATTTTTGCACTATGAATGCCAAAGCGAGTAAGTAAATCACCAGAAAGTTGTTGGTAGAGATAATCTGCCGTATCTGCAAATGCAGTAAAAATAATGATTTTCTTATTATCTTTATTTATTGGGTGGTGAATTTTCTGGATAATTTGCTCTTTTAAGTGCAGCAATTTATCATCGTACTCAGGTGTTATTGGATTTACGACCGACAGCAATTCATTCACGATATCTAAATCTAAAACGAGTGATGTTCGCCAACTGATAACATCCATATCTTTTAGATTGATTTTCAAAGTCTTACCGATGTATTCATCATCGTCAAACTCATTTTCACTAAAATCATCAAGAATAAAGTCATCATTTAGCTGTTTTTGCTCAAATGATGCAATCTGCTTAAGTGCATTTTCAATTTTATCTTTTAACACATTAAGCGTTAAACGAAATGAATGTACTGAACTTTCTAAACGTTTGAGTAAGTTTACCGTCATTAATGATTGTAAACTTTTTTCACGGTCAACTTGTTTAAAACGACTATTGTTGTTAACAACCGTATCAAATAAGTCCTCGTATTTCTCCATTGCACTTGGGAAGATATAACTCATTGGGGCATACACTGCCATATTTAATGAGGTGAGCTGTTTAAAAATATCTTCTAATGAAATTTGTGTAGCTTTCGAAATCGGTCGTCTATGGGAAATTGGCATTCGACGGGTTGGGAATTGCCCAATATCTTTTGTGTCATAGAAGGTTTGAATATGTTTACGAGAACGAGCAATTGTCACACTATCTAATAACTTGAAAAAATCAAAATCCAGTAAGTTTAGAATTTCTTGTGTTGTGCGTTGTTCAGCGGGAAGTTTAGCCCAGCGGTTAAAACTAGCTTGCGCTCTAGCAAAGATTGTATCAATGTCTCTTTCTGTATCTAGCTTTTCATTCAATAGTGAAGAATTTCCTTCATAAGCTAAAGCAAGCTGATTTTTTAAATCATTGAAACGATTATTTACTGGCGTCGCAGAGAGCATTAATACTTTAGTTTTAACGCCTTGGCGAATCACTTTATCCATTAACTTTTGATAACGGGTTTCTCGATCTTTGAACGTGTCTCGATTGCGGAAGTTGTGTGATTCATCAATCACTACAAGATCATAGTTTCCCCAGTTTACTTTGCCTAAATCAATACCATTAGATGTTCCTGCCTCTCGAGATAAATCCGTATGGAATAGCACATCATAGTTAAATCGATCTTTAGCTAAAATATTGGTCACCACATTAGTATTATAGGTTGTCCAGTTATCATTTAATTTTTTAGGGCAAAGCACAAGAACGCTTTTATTACGGAGTTCGTAATATTTGATGACAGCTAAAGCAGTAAAAGTTTTACCTAATCCCACACTGTCTGCTAATACGCAACCATTATATTTTTCTAATTTATTAATCAATCCCTTCACTGCGTCTTTTTGGAAATTAAATAATTTATTCCAAATAACTGTTTCTTGATATCCTGTCTTTTCATTCGGCATAACATCTTCATCAATATCTGTTAAGAAATCTTTGAAAATGTTATAGAGCATTAAAAAATAAATGTGTTCTGGTGAATTTTCTTGGTATACCGATTCAATATGCTGAATAATTTCACTAGTGATATCTTCAACTTTCTCTGAATCATTCCATATTTGATCAAAAAGTTGTAAATAAGAGAGAGAATGAGGCTCTGAAAACGCATTGACCATATTTGAAACAGCTTTGCCTTTTTCATATCCTAATCCCGTCGTAGTAAACCCCTGAATTGGCATATAAGTAACATTATTATCTACTTCATTTAATGTTATAAATTCTTGCATCACGCCATTACTGATATTGGATTTAAATGTTACTTTGCGTTTAATCCATTCTGCACATTCTCTCGCAATTGCTTTTTGAGTTAATCTGTTACGCAAGTGAATTTCATATTCTGTGCCATATAGACTATTCTCTCGGTCACTTTTGGGAATAATAAACTCTCGTTTCTCTTTCTTTAAACGCTCAGTAACTTTTTCTGGTACGAAGGTTGGGGAAGTAAAGATAAATTGTAGTTCTTCAATTTTCTCTAACTCTGCCTTTAAGGCTGAATAAGCATAAATTGAAAAATACGATGCCATTATTTTTAGCTTAGTGGTTCTCGTCAGGTTCGCTTTTAAATCATCACCAAACAGTGATGTTACGTTATCAATTAATTTCATAGATAAGATGCAAGTAAGAAAAGGAAAGAAAATTAATTATTGCAACATATTAAAAGGTATGTAAGTTTTATGCAATGTATTTAATCTAACCCTCTTACACATATCGCAGACATGAAAAAATGCTAATTAATGTACTACGAGACAGGACACCAAAAGCAAATTTTGGTGAATAGAAAACAAGCACTATTATGTAGATTCATTGTAGAAAGCAATAATAAATTAAAGCATATTTGTTTAATTTAGATCTTAATTCAGCCACCGTATAGGACCAATAAAAACACACAAATTTTGATCTGCACCTCAAATTAGGTATCCAGGTTTTGGGGTGCAGATCACTTTTTCTTTACATAAAACGAAAAAAGGACGGGTTCCACCAAACCCGCCCTTGTGTTGATATGATTGTACTGCTTGCGCCTTTATCCTTAGCCAATAACTTGTGGCAAGAAGCCGGCTTGAATCAAGAAAGGAATGGCAATGATAAGAAGTCCGATAATCAGCGCTAACACCAACATCACATTCCCACCGGCGACACGGTATGGCAAATTTTTATGTTGTTGTCTCACACGCCATGCCAAACCAATAGGCAAAATGAGGCAATAAAACGCACATAGCAAACCGGCATAACCTAAGGCGGCAATAAATCCGTTCGGGTAGAACAAGGCAAAAGCCAGTGGCGGAATAAAGGTTGCCATCGTTAAACTGAGACGATTCGCCGGAATTTTTGTCCGTTTGAATAAATCATTTAGCCCTTCAAATAAACCAAGCGCGACACCTAAAAAAGACGTAATTAACGCAAGAGAATAAAACACAGGCAAAATGCGACTTAACACATCGTTGCCGGTTAACGTTTTCGTCGCATTAATCAAGCCCGTCAATGTCGGATTTTCTTTTAAGATGGTCACAAATTCATTTTGATTGAAAATGCCGTGGGTAGCTAATTGCCACAATAAATAAGCACTTAATGGAATGGCAGTACCAAGAATAATGGCAGTTCGAAAACGCTTCACATCACCGTCTAAGTAACTGTTGATACTGCCCATCACCACATGGAAGCCATAAGAGGTGAAAAATACCGGGCCGGCAGACAAAATCAAGGCGTAATCTAACGGCATTTCCATTAGATTCATCGGCACGACCTCCGGCAACATCATGGCAAGCACGACAATAAACACGAAAATTTTGCCGGAAAATAACAGGCGCGTAATGCCATCAACGCCATTCGTACCGATGACAACAAATGCCCCGAGAATAACGGTAAAGAGCAAAATTGAGGTTTTAAGATGCGTCCCCTCTTCGCCAAAAAGATTCGCCGGCAAGGCACTGGCTAACAATTCTCCACCACCGGTCATATATGCCGCTGATAAGGCATAAAGCAAGACAAATAAAGACACCGTGGAAATAATACGTCCCGGCATACCGAAATAATTTTCTGCTAAGGTAGCGACGCCGTCATCTTTGCGTTTGGCGGTTTGGTACACTTCAACAAAAAGCAGTCCGCTGTAGGCAAGAAGCAACCAAAGCCCGATCAATAAGACCGCAGTAAATCCGAAACCGATGCCGGCTGAAGTGAGCGGCATTGCCAACATCCCGGCGCCAATGGCGGTGCCGGCAATAATTAAGGCACTGCCCAGTGTTTTATTTTTTAATAACATAAGATCATCCTAAAAAAGTGGAGTCGTATTATCGCATAAAATTCCCCAAGATTAAGAGTGCGGTGGTATTTTCAGGTGTTTTTGACCGTTCACACGCCTCGGTCATCCACCCCAACATAAAGATAGCGACCGGCTTCGTCACACAAACTGCGAAAACCGACATTGATAATTTGATAAGGCTTTTTTGCGTAGGCGTAGTCAAAATTCTCATGGTGGTGCCCATGGTAAATTTGTTGTACGCCCATTTTTTCTGCCAGTTGATTAATCACAGCAAAGCCCGATGGATGCGGTTTCGGCGCTTCATGGCAAATTAAAATATCCGCTTGTTGTGTTTCCAACACCTCAATATCTGACGGAAAAATTGACGTACGGTGACGTAACGGCACACCGCCTCGCCAGATTCTTTCCTGAGAACAATATTGGCAATAATGGATAGGATCAAAAAACATGGGTTTATTTGGTGGCATCCAAATTTGTCCGCGAAAAACGCCGCCTAAACCGGCAATCCGTTTCCCTTGAATGTTCTGTACCCGACCATGCAAGTTACGCTGTTTCCATTCTGTTCCCCACAACGCTTCAAACGCCTCAACGGTCTTGCTGTCATGATTGCCGTGAATAAACCACAAATCCGCCAGTTGCGCCAGCTTTTCTAACGGTTCCGGCGTAGTGAGTTGTAAATCGCCAAGAATGACCAGCGCCACATCCTGTTGTTTTTTTAGGAACGGATAAAGGTGATCAAAACTGCCATGGGGATCGCCTGCAAATAAAATCATACGTACTCGAATTTAAAAAAGGGAATGCCCATGCTCACTGTTGAGCTCCGGCAGTTCTTCTTCGTTGAGAATTTTTTCAACAATCACTTTGACTTGATTATAACGCTCCAAATAGCTTGGTGATTCAATTTCAATGTAAGGCACATTGTATTTATCAAGCAATTTTTTTAAGAGTTGTTGGAAACGCTGCCGCTGTTTTTGGCTTCCCAAGCTGCGTAAACCGTCGTCCACCCATTGCGTATTGTTGTTGAGCAAAATGGTGACATCGAAAGGATATTCCTTAATCATGGAATCTAAAAACGGATGGGCTTTACCTTCATATTGAATGCAAAAGGCTTGCGTGGTGATGAAATCCGTATCAATAATGGCGACCTTGTGCGCATGACGCACGGCATAGTCAATGTAGCGTTGATGCCCCAGCGCCATTTGCGGGTAATCGGAATATTGCATGGCCTGCTCATTGCCACCCAATTGCTCAAACACGAATTCACGACCATATTCCCATGCGGACGTGGTGTTGAATACGGTGGCTAATTTGTTGACCAACACGCTTTTCCCGCTGCTTTCGCCACCTAAAATCGCAATAGTTTTGGCAAAGAACGGACGCACTTCTTTCGGGATAAATTTCCAATAATGGAAAGGGTGATTCCGAATTTTAGTCGCAGAAACATTAAAGAATTCCCGCTTAGGATCCACTAAAGAGACATCCAGATTTAAATATTTTTCATAAGGCGCTTTATCTTGCACTTCGCTGCTAAATACTACACTTGGTGTAAAGCCTTTTTCTTTGAATAATTCTTTTACCCGACTTGCCCATTCCGGCCAACCGTTCGGGTAGCTGGTGATGCCATCTTCCACCAAATGATGAATGAAAATATGATTTTTTTGATATTTGAAAATTTGTTGCATCCAGCGTAAACGATCTTGCACCGTTGGCATCCGTTTCATTTTGCTATCATAAAATAGCTTTAAATCCCGTTCCGTATCGCTACACACAATCACGTGCACTTCATCCACTTTACTGAAGGCCTCGTAAATCATATTAATATGGCCGGTATGAACAGGATAAAATTTGCCGAAAATGACCCCGACTTTTTTATTATTCGGCTCATTAATTTGTAGCACACGATGCAACGCGGTTAATTTTGCGGCGCTGGGATTCTTAATTTTTCCACTCACTAATTGATTGAAATAAGCACGAGTGATATTCGCCTGTTGGCATATATCGCTTACTTTCAGGTTAAGCTGTTTACGTTTTTCTTGTAAGTATTGGAAAGTTGACATACTTATTTCCTTATTTAACCTCGTTGTTGAGGCAAAAGTGCGGTGATTTTTGGTAACGTTTTATAAAAAGCACAACACACCTTGATGCGCTTTAGTGCTGTCGCATAGCCTGCACTATTTTTGAAAAAAAATCGCATAAATGCCCTATTTTTATCTATTATCCGCACTATTTTGTGTAATTCAAGCATAAATAAAAACGTTTTTTATTCACAGCCTTTGCGCTATACTACATTCGCATTCTCAGGGCAGGGCGAAATTCCCTACCGGTGGTAAATATGTTTACACATAAAGCCCACGAGCGTTTGCTTTTTTTGGCAAAGTCAGCAGATTTGGTGAAACTCCAAAGCCGACAGTAAAAGTCTGGATGAAAGAGAATTTAGGCAACGTCATGCGTTGTTATCTTTACGGCAATGTATGATTTACACCGGCGATATTCCCTCATCAGCCCTGATTCTGGTATCTCAAGTTTTAACGAAGGAATTTACTATGAATCAGTCATTACTCTCCCAATTCGGCACTCCGGAACAACGCGTTATGTCAGCCATTCAGGCTTTTCAACAAGGCAATGGCGTCTTAGTGCTCGACGATGAAGATCGTGAAAATGAAGGCGATCTGATTTTTCCGGCAGAAACCATCACGCCTGAACAAATGGCGAAATTAATTCGCTACGGAAGTGGCATCGTGTGTTTATGTATCACTGATGAATTATGCCAACAATTGGATCTCCCACCGATGGTGGCCAATAATACCAGTGTGAATAAAACCGCCTTTACGATTTCAATCGAAGCGGCAAAAGGCGTTTCTACCGGTGTTTCCGCCGCCGATCGTGTAAAAACCATTAAAACGGCGATTGCCGATGGCGCAAAACCATCCGATTTACATCGCCCAGGGCATATTTTCCCCTTGCGTGCAGCCAAAGGCGGCGTATTAGAACGCCGTGGTCATACGGAAGCCGCCATTGAATTGGCCCGTTTTGCCGGTTTTAAACCTGCCGGTGTCATTTGCGAAATCACCAATGACGACGGCACCATGGCTCGCGCACCGGAAATCGTCGCTTTTGCCAAACAACATCACTTCCCTGTTGTGACGATTGAAGATTTAGTCGCTTATAAATTACAAGGTGAATAACAATCCGCACGTAAAACGTGCGGTTTTTAGGCTCCCCTTTAGGATCTATACTTCACAAGCCCTAAAGGGGCTTGTGAAAACTGGTAACCGTGTTTATTTTCATATCACTATTTTAGTGAATCGTAGCGTGCAACTTGTTG
>ERZ773056.262-NODE-262-length-27388-cov-6.668276_pt1 | contig 27388 bp, 26 predicted proteins | sample MGYA00580857_ERZ773056 | MGnify/ENA primary metagenome ERZ773056 (study PRJEB29015, sample SAMEA2737996) | human oral metagenome | biome: human oral; feature: human-associated habitat; material: dental | place: China | collected 2114 ... | reverse complement strand
TGCTATCATCGACGGACCTTGGAAAGCTCAATCCTTTAAAGATGCTAAAGTAAACTACGGTGTTGCGACTATCCCAACTCTTCCAAACGGTAAAAACTACGAAGCCTTTGGTGGTGGTAAAGCTTGGATCATCCCATCAAGCACTAAGAACCTTGAAGGAGCTCAAAAATTTGTAGACTTCCTAGTTTCAACTGAACAACAAAAAGCATTCTACGATGCAACGAACGAAATCCCAGCTAACACTGAAGCTCGTACTTATGCAGAAGGTAAAAACGATGAGTTGACAACAGCTGTTATCAAACAGTTCAAGAACGCTCAACCAATGCCAAACATTTCTCAAATGTCAGCAGTTTGGGATCCAGCTAAAACAATGCTCTTTGACGCTGTAAGTGGTAAAAAAGATGCTAAGACAGCTGCTAACGATGCTGTAACATTGATCAAAGAAACAATCAAACAAAAATTTGGTGAATAATTGAATTCGTTACAAGGGGGGAGAATACAGATCCCCCTTTGATTTTATAAATTTACGAATGATTGCAGTTGCCTATCTAGTAATTGGAGACAAACTTCAATCTCGTATCCTATGAAAGGAGTATTCATGGAAAACCAACAACCTAGCAAAGCAGCCTTGCTTTCAGTGATTCCTGGGTTAGGACAGATTTACAATAAACAAAAGGCCAAAGGTTTTATCTTCCTTGGTGTCACTATCGTATTTGTTCTTTATTTCCTAGCACTTGCAGCCCCTGAATTGCACAATTTGATCACTCTTGGTGACAAGCCAGGTCGTGATAATTCCCTCTTTATGCTGATTCGTGGTGCCTTCCATTTAATCTTTGTAGTCGTTTATGTACTCTTTTATTTCGCAAATATCAAAGATGCACATACAATTGCAAAACGTATTAACAATGGAATTCCCGTTCCACGTACCTTCAAAGACATGATCAAAGGGATTTATGAAAATTTCATTAAAAAAATTATTATTTGTAGTATTAACAGTATTTTCTGTAATTTTTATAGGAGCTTGTGGAAAAAATAAGGTTGATAAAAAAGAAGTTATAGAAAAATTTATTGCTGCATCTGAAAATATGAAAAGTGGAGACATGCTTATAAATATGAAAATGGTACAAAATTTAAATGGCAATAAGACTAATATGGATATGACAATAGATGCTTCTATAATTCAAGAACCTCTTGCAATGAGAATGGAAATAGCCATGCCTTCTCAAAATGTTAAAATGACTTCTTTTATAAAAGATAACATTATGTATATTCAAAATCCAGTTGATAACCAATGGTTTACACAACCTATTACTGATGAAATAGCTAAACAATTCAAAGGTTATATGAATAACTCTAATGAAGTTTTTAATGCTATGAAAGAGAATGTAGATAAAATTGATATTGATGAAAAAGATGGAAATTATATAATTACAATTTCAAAAAATTCTGATTTCTTACAAGAAGCTATGAAAAAGCAACTTGCAAATACAAATACAGCTGGAAGTCAAATAGGAGATAATGTTAAAATTGAAAATATTGCTGTAAAATATGTAATAGATAAAAATACATATTTAGCATCTTCTTCACTTATATCTTTTGATTTTGAAATGCAAGGAACGAAAATATCTATGGAAATGGATACAAAAACATCTAATATAAATAATGTTTCAGATATTGATATTCCAGAAGAGGTTAAAAATGCACAACCAGTGCCAGCAAATTAATAAAATTTAAAAATATAAAAAACTGCACCACTTATTTTTGGAAATATAAGACAGGGTGCAGTTTTTATATTATTTTTTATATAAAGTTTCAATTAATTTATCTACATTATAACTTTTCTTTTCAATATCTTTATAATATTTATAAGTTGCAACTTTAAGTTCCGCACAAGCATCTTCATCAGCAACAATAATAGCTTTTTCATGTAATTGTAAGGCTGATATAGTCCACATATGATTTATTCCTTCTTCAATTCCCATATGCAATGCTCTTGCTTTATTATTTCCTTCAACCATTATTAAAACTTCTTTTGCATCCATAATTGTACTTACTCCAACAGTTAAAGCAGATTGAGGAACTTTTGTAATATCATTATTAAAAAATCTTGAATTAGCAATTATAGTATCCTCTGTAAGTTGTTTTTCTCTTGTTCTTGATTTAAAAGATGAACCAGGTTCATTAAAAGCAATATGTCCATCAACACCTACACCACCTAAAAATAAATCTATTCCTCCAACTTCTAAAATTTTTTCTTCATATTTTCTACACTCTTCATTATAATTTTTAGCCATTCCATTTAAAATGTTAATATTTTCCTTATCTATATCAATATGATTGAAAAAATTATTGAACATATAATAATGATAACTTTGTGGATGAGTTTTGGGAAGTCCAACATATTCATCCATATTAAATGTAATCACATTTTTAAAGCTAATAATCCCCTCTTTATTGAATTGTATCAATCTTTTATACATTTGTAGTGGTGTACTACCAGTTGGTAAACCTAATACAAATTTTTTTTCAGGACTAGGATTAAATTCTTTTATTTTTTTTGCAATGTAGATAGCTCCCCAATCACCAGCTCTTTTATTAGCAGTCACAATAAATCTCATTTTTTTCCTCCATTTATTATTTAATATTTAATCTCCCTTGATAAGTATTTTGTCTTTTTAATTCTTTATGTATTGAGTTTAAAACATCTATCTTTTTAATACTCCATAGAGGAGCAACTAATGTTTCCCTATCTCCATCTCCAGTCATTCTGTGAATAACTATTTCAGGAGAAATATTTTCTAAAACATTTACTATCTTTTCAACATACTCTTCTTTAGTATGAACTTTCAAATTTCCACTTTTATAGAGCCCTTCTAATGGAGTATTTTTAACAACATACATAAGATGAAGTTTTAATCCCCAAGTTCCACAATTTTGTGAAAAAATAGCTGTTTTTAAATAGTCATCATTTTCCTCTTTTGGTAAACCAATTATTATATGTGTAACAAATTTTATATTTAACTTATTTAATTTTTTTGTAGCTTCTTCATAAATCTTTGTTTCATAAGCACGATTAAAATATTTAGCAACTTCATCATTTATTGTTTGTAAACCTAATTCAATCCAAAGAAAAGTTTTTTTATTTAATTTATCTAATAAATCTAAAATATCATCTTCTAAACAATCAGGTCTAGTTGCTATTGCAAGTCCTACTATATTTTTATGTGATAATGCCTCTTCATAAATTTTTCTTAGATAATTGACATCTGCATAAGTATTTGTAAAGTTTTGAAAGTAAGCTATATATTTGTCCCCTTTATATTTTTTTGCTACCAATTCTATCTGTTCATCTATTTGTTGATGAATAGATTTCAATTTTCCAGAAGTGAAATCACCACTTCCATTTTCACTACAAAATATACAGCCTCCCTTTGAAACTTTCCCATCTCTATTAGGACAAGTAAAGCCTCCATCAAGAGAAACTTTATATATTTTTTCATTAAATTTTTCTTTTAGAAAATCATTTAATGTATAAATTTTTCTTATCATTACTGTTTCCTTTATAATAAAAAATGATATTAAAAATAAGTGAGTTACATTCAAATTTTTATCTGTTAAGAAATTTGGTTAGAAACGAACTATTTTTATTTTATAGATTTATCCTACACAGTAAATGAAAAAAAAGCAAGAAAAATTTAGATAAAATTATTAAAATGCTTTTAATAATTAAAAAAATTTAGTATAATAGTTTAGCAAAAACAAAATATATTGGAGGGATATTAAATGGCTGATGGACACAAAACACCATCTGAATTAGTGGACTATATGATTACAGTGGGGATTGATAAGGCAACAAAACCCTTATTCAAACTAATGCTACTTGGAATTTTTGGAGGAGCTTTTATAGCTTTAGGAGGAGCAGGAAATATTATATCAGCTTCAACTTTAGCAAAGACTGATCCAGGACTTGCGAAATTTGTAGGAGCATGTGTATTCCCAGTTGGACTTATTATGGTTGTAATTCTTGGTTCTGAATTATTTACAAGTAATTGTTTACTTTCAGTTGCTTATACTAATAAGAAAATTAATTTTACTCAACTTATTAGAAATCTTGTAACAGTTTACCTTTTTAATTATGTAGGAAGTTTTATTGTGGCATATATAACAGTAAGAGGTGGAAGTTTCAATGCTGATTCATTAGATTATTTACAAAATATAGCAACTCATAAAGTTCATGCTGATGCTTATGCTCTTTTTATAAAGGGAATACTATGTAATGTACTTGTATGTGGAGCAGTTCTTCTTAGTTATACTTCAAAAGATACCATTGGAAAATTAGTAGGAGCTTGGTTACCAATAATGTTATTTGTTCTTATTGGATATGATCACTCAATAGCAAATATGTTCTATTTAACAGCTGCAAAATTAGCTGATTCAAGTTTAGAAGTTTCTTTGATACTTTATAATTTATTTTATGTAACACTTGGAAATATACTTGGTGGAATGGCTATAGGGCTACCTTTATACTTCTGCTATTACAAAAAACAAGCTTAGTAAAAAATAAAAAACCGATAAAGAATTTATTTCTAAATCGGTTTTATTTTTTTTAATATTCATTTGCCATCATTCTTGCATTTTCTAACATTAAACGAATTCTATTTTCTTGATTGACAGAGCTAGCTCCAGGATCATAATCTACTGCAACAATGTTTGCTTCAGGATGATTATCTTTAATTTTTCTAATCATTCCTTTTGCAATAATATGATTTGGTAGACAACCAAATGGTTGAGCACAAACAATATTTTTTATTCCCATTTCAATAAATTCTAACATTTCTGCTGTCAATAACCATCCTTCTCCCATTTTTACACCATGTCCTAAGTATCCCTTTGTCATTTCTATTACTTTAGTAAAAGGAGATGGTGGAATAAAAGCTTTATATTGTTTTATAACATCTATCATTTCTTTTTGTTTCTTTTCTATATATCTTACTATATATTTGACAACATAATATTTAATTCCTTTTCTTCCATAAATTTTTCTGTCAAAAATAGTATCATATAGATTAAATAATAAGAAATCAAGAAGTCCTGTATTAACTGCCTCTGCTCCTTCTTTTTCTAAATACTCTGTTAAATGATTATTTCCTAAAGGAGAGTATTTCATGTAAATTTCTCCTACAATACCCACTCTAATTTTTTTCTTTTCAAAGTTTCTAGGAATTGTTAAAAATTTTTCTATTATTTTTTTATAATTTTCTTTTAATTTTTTAAAAGTTTTCTTGCCTATTTCTGAAATTAATTTATCTTTCCAATAAGTTAAAATTCCTTTACTATCTCCTGGATTTTTTTCATGTGCTACAGATTGATGATAGATAGACATCAAAAGATCTCCATATAAAATACTATAAAAAAGATTAAAATAGCCAGAAAAAGAAAGAGAAAATTCATTTTTCTTATCCAGTCCTTCAAAGTTTAAAGACCATACTTTTACATTATGAAAATTATTTTTTTCTAAAGCTTTACGAAGTAAATGAATATAGTTAGAAGCTCTACATCCTCCTCCTGTTTGTGTAAGTAATAAAGCTACATTATTTGTATCATATTTTCCACTTTTTAAAGCATCAATAAATTGTCCAATCACAAGAAGTGCTGGATAACACATATCATTATGAACACTTTTTAATCCTTCTTCAACAATTCCCCTATGATCTGTTTTTAATACTTCAACATCATATCCTTCATTTTTTAAGACACCTGCTATTAAGTCAAAATGAATATCCATCATCATAGGAATAAGAACCTTACAATTTTTATTCATTCTATATCTCTCTTTCTCTCATGGTAGCTTGTAAGCTACGTAATCTTATTTTTGCAGCTCCTAAATTACTTACTTCATCAATCTTTAATTGTGTATATAATTTATTGTTAGAACGCAAAATATCTTGAATTTCATCTGTGGTAATAGCATCTATTCCACAACCAAAACTAACCAAATGAACTAATTCCATATTTTTATGCTGACTTACATATTTTGCTGCATTATACATTCTTGCATGATATCCCCATTGATTTAATGTTTTTGTAGTTAATTTTCCTTCAACAGGGTATAAAGCATCTTCTGTTACAGTTACAAATTGTAAAGAATTTAATAACCTATCTAATCCATGATTAATTTCTGGATCAATATGATAAGGTCTAGAAGCTAGTATAATTACAGGATAATTATTTTCCTCAGCAAATTTTAGTACTCTACTTCCTTCTTGGCGTATATTTTCTCTATATTCATAGTATGTTGTAAAAGCATTTTCTGTTGCCTTTTCCATTTCCTTTTTAGTCAATCTAGGAATAATATTTTTAAACTCTTCATACATTCTCTCTGCAAATAATTTATGATTTTCAATTCCTAAATGTGGATATAAAAAATGAACTTTTTCTATATCAGTTATATTAGCTTGTATTAATTCAGGGTAATAAGCAACCACAGGACAGTTGTAGCAATTATCTGAAATTCCTTCATCAAAAGTATAACTCATACAAGGATAGAAAATTGCATCTATATCTTTTTCCAGTAAATCAATAATATGTCCATGTACTAACTTTGCTGGATAACACACTGTATCAGATGGAATAGTATTTTGTCCTTTCATATAAATACTACGATTTGATACTCTTGAAAGAACAACATCACAATCTAAAGAACGGAATAATTCAGCCCAAAAAGGTAACATCTCGTAAATGTTTAAAGCTCTAGGTAGTCCAATTTTTGCTCTTCCACCTGCTTTTAAAGGAATTGCATTAAAAAGTTGATTTTTATAGGCAACCATATTTGGTAAATCACTTTGTAATTTTTTTCCAGCACCTCTTTCACATTTATTTCCACTAATAAATTTTTGTCCATTTGTAAAAGAGTTAATTGTTAATTGACAATGGTTAGTACATAACTTACACATTCCTGGTGAAGAAGTGTGTTGAAAATTTTCTAATTCTTCTAAACTTAATAATTTTGATTTTTCTTTTTGAACTTTTTTTCCATATAAAGCAGCACCATAAGCTCCCATTAACTCTGAAATTTCTGGACGTAATACTTCTCTTCCAATTTCTTGTTCAAAAGAACGTAAGACAGCATTATTTAAAAAAGTTCCACCTTGTACCACAATATTTTTTCCTAAATCATCTGCATCACGAGCACGAATTACTTTAAAAATAGCATTCTTAATAACACTTCTAGCAAGACCAGCTGAAATATCTTCCACTTCAGCTCCTTCTTTTTGAGCTTGTTTAACAGAAGAGTTCATAAACACAGTACAACGAGAACCTAGCTCAGCAGGAGATTTTGAAAAAATAGCTTTTTTAGCAAAATCTTGTGTACTGTATCCTAAAGATTTAGCAAATGTTTCTAAGAAAGAGCCACAACCAGATGAACAAGCTTCATTCAAAACAATAGAATCAATAGCACCATCTTTAATGTGGAAGCATTTAATATCTTGTCCTCCAATATCAATAATAAAATCTACATCAGGATTAAAATGTTTAGCTGCTGTATAGTGAGCTATTGTTTCTACAATTCCAATGTCAACTCCAAAAGCTACTTGCATTAATTCTTCACCATATCCTGTTACAGCACTAGATACAATCTCAATTCTTTCACCACAAAGTTCACGAATTTTTTTAAGTTGCTCTAAGAATAAGGATACAGGATTTCCTTTAGAAGATGAGTAATAACGATATAAAATATTTTCTTCATCATCTAAAAGAACTACTTTTATAGTTGTAGAACCAGAGTCCAATCCTAAATAAGCCTTCCCTGAATATGAAGTAATGTCCTTAGTAGGAACAGTCATTTTTTGATGTCTTTTCAAAAAAAACTCATATTCTTCTTCAGAAGTAAATAAAGGTTTTTCTAAGTGTTCAACTTTCTTTTCTTTCTTTTGAGATAATAGTTGAACAACTTCATCATATTCAAATTCTTTTTCTACAGTATCTGCAAAATATGCACTTCCTAGTGCTACAAAATAAGGAGCTAATTCTGGAAAAATTGCATCTTCTTTTGAAAGTTTTAATACTTCAACAAATCTTTCTTGTAAACCTTTCAAAAAGTAAAGAGGTCCACCTAAAAAGAGAACAGTTCCTTTTATAGGTCTTCCTTGAGCAAGTCCTGTTATTGTTTGTTCTACAACAGCTTGATAGATACTGGCTGCAATATCTGCTTTTTTAGCCCCTTGATTTAGAAGAGGTTGCACATCTGTTTTTGCAAAAACTCCACAACGAGATGCAATAGGATAAATTCTTTCATGAACAAAACTGATTTTATCTAATTCAGAAACTTCCATGTCTAAAAGACTTGCCATCTGGTCAATAAATGCTCCAGTTCCTCCTGCACAAGTTCCATTCATTCTTTCTTCTATAGTACCTTTTAAGAATAAAATTTTTGCATCTTCCCCTCCTAACTCAATAACAATATCAGTTTGAGGGTAACATTTTTTTACTGCTCCAGCTGTTGAAAATACTTCCTGTACAAATGGAATTCCATAATCTTTTGAAATTCCAAGTCCTGCTGATCCTGTAATAGCTAATTTAAATTTTTTTCCTTTTAAAATTTCTTTTAAACTTTTAAAATGATCTAAGGTAATTTCTCTTACTTTTGAAAAATGTCTTTGATAACTTTTTTCAATAATTTCATTTTTTTCATTTAAAATAACTGTCTTTAATGTTGTTGATCCAACATCAATTCCAATTTTATAATACAATGTTATCCCCCATTTCTCATTAATATTAAAACACAATATAACTTTTTTGTTCTCTGTTAGTTTTGTAAAATATTGAGTCTATATAAAATTATTAATTTAGTATAGTATTAATTTTTTTACCTATTATACCTTTTTTTTTCATTATAGAAAAGAAAAATTAAAATTTGGTAAAGATTTTATAAAATTTAATATATGGAGGTATTTTTTAATTGAGAATGGAGGTAAAACATTATCTATGGCACAAATAAAAAAACCGATAAAGAATTTTAATTTCTAAATCGGTTTTATTTATTATTAGTCTATTCTTGTTCCAGCAGTTGGTCCTGATTTTAAAGTATAAACTTCTTCAATGTGGAATACTATTGCAGCTTTAGGAACTCCCATTTTCCCTTTTGCCCATTCAACAACTTCATCATAGTATTTTCCTTCTTTATGAACTTCAGCTGTTCCTACAAAACGGTATCCATCTAATTTATCCCAGTTAGCAAAAGCTACTGCAACTTTTGATCCTCTTTCAATATCTTTCATGATTTCTCCAGCTGTATTTTCATTCCATATTAAAGTTGCATCATCATATATACGGCAAGATCTTTTTGGTCCAATGTTGGGTGCTCCATCTTCTCTTACTGTTGCAATCCAACCTAATTGTGCTGTCCAAGCTCCTTCTTTAACTGGATTTAATATTAAATCTTTTATAGCATCTGTTAATTTAGCCATTATTATCACTCCTTATTCTTGATTAAATTGATATACTTTATTTTACTATAAAATTTATATTATTTCAAGTCAAAAATATAATTTTTTTGTATTAATATCAATTTTACTACTGATATATTTAAAAAAATAAATGAATTTTTTTAGTTGTTTACTTTATTTCTAATATATTCAGAAAGATTTTCTATTAAAATTATAGTAATTATCAAAAATATTAAAAGTACCCAAACTTTTTCCCAATTTCTAAAAGCTATATGATTCATAAGTAGTTGTCCTATACCACCAGCTCCAACCATACCTAATACACTTGAATTTTTCATATTAGATTCAAATCTATATAAAAATATTGAGACAAAGTTTGTATAAGTGGAAGGTAACCAAAGTTTTAAATAAGTATAGAAATTTTTTAGTCCTAAACTTCTTCCATATAATCCATAGTCAGTTTCAACACTTTCTAATACATCTACATAAACTTTTGTTATAACTCCACTTGTATAAAAATATAATGCAAAGAAGCCACTTATAAGTCCTGGTCCAAAACCACTAAAAAATAATATGGCAACTATAACAGGTGGGAAAGTTCTTATAAAGTTTATAAATATTTTTATGATAAAAGCTATTGTTTTATTAGAAGTTACAGAGCTAGCAAAGTAACTTATTACTATTGCAGTAGGTGCTGCAAAGAATGTTGCAAAGAAAGCCACTAAAAAACTTTGCCACAATGCCAATAAAACCTTTGGAGTATATGAGAAATCTAAATAACTTAATTTTTTTAAGAATACTAATAATCTTTCAAAAAATATAGGTAAAGAAATTTTATTTGTATCTTCATATAAAATATTTAATGAATAAATTAATAGAATTAGGATTAAACAAGTGATAAGTTTTGAAATAATTTTACTTTTTTTATATCCTTGATAAGTTGTGATTTTTATAAGACTATCTTTTTTTCTAAAAAACCAACTTAAACTGTCAGTTAAAAATATAAAAATTAATAGGATTAAAATTATAAAAGAAACTTTGTCATATCTTAAAAAACTTAAATTTTTCCAAAGTTCTTCCCCTATACCACCAGCTCCAACCATACCTAATACACTTGCACCTCTTATACTTGATTCTAAAGTTAAGAAAAAAAGTGAAATTATATAGGGCTTTGAAAATGGGTAGATACAAGACTTTAAAAAAGTAAATTTTGAAAAACCAAAAGTTCTAAAAGATTGTATCTTAGCTTGACTAATTTCTTCTAAATATTCTTTTAAAAGTTTAGTAGCAGAAAAAAATGTAATAATAAGTAAACTAATAAAACCTGTAAAACTCCCTATTCCAATTAAACTAACAAGTATTGCTGCCATCACTAAGGCAGGTACAGTCCTAAATACAGAGAAACATATAGTCAAAAATCTAGCTAAATACTTATTTGATATATTAGTTGCTAAAAATGGAGAACATAAAACTGCTAATATTACTCCAATAAATGATGAAGCAAAGGCAGTAACAATAGTTTCAAACATTTTGAATAAAACTATTTTTTTATCTTCTGTATCTATTCTCATCATAGAAACGACTAAACCTTTTAACCTAGTAAAGCCATCAATATAATCTTGAAAATCTAAATTTAAAGTAAAAAAGAATAATAATAAAACAATTATAATAGTTAAAAATTTAAAAAAAGTTTTTAGCTTATGAAGTTTGATAAACTTTTCTAATGTCATCTTCATTTACCTCTGGACTCTTTTTATAAAAGAAAATTTCTCCATTTTTTAAAGCTAAAATCTTATCTGAAAACTTTTTAGCAATTTCAACATTGTGTAAATTTAATATAATTGTTTTATTCTTTTTTATATTTATTCTTTTAAATATTTCCATAATTTGAGTAGAATTTTTTTCATCTAAACTACTTATAGGCTCATCAGCCAAAATTAAATCAACATTAGGTGCAAGGGAACGGGCTATTGCAACTCTCTGTTTTTCTCCACCAGATAGATATTTAGCCTTTGTATAAGCCAACTTAGATATTCCAACCTTTTCTAAACAATATAGAGCCCTTTCATATTCTTGTTTACTAAATTGATTAAATAGAACTTGTATAAAATTTTTTCTATTTAAAAATGGAATTAAAACATTTTCTATAACATACATATTATCTATTATATTAAGATCTTGAAATACATAAGCCATATGTTTTTTTATAGAGTTTTTTTCTTTTTCTTTTAATTTTGTTATATCTGTATTATAGAATTTTATACTCCCTGAGTTAATACCTTCAAGTCCATTTAGACATCTCATCAATGTTGATTTTCCAGCACCACTTTCACCTATTATAGATATAATTTCTCCTTTATTTATATTAAAAGAGATATTTTTTAAAATTTGCTTATCTCCATAATTTTTAACTAGATTTTTTACTTCTATAATTGTTTCCAAGTTGACACCTCCCTTAAAATTTTTACAAAAAAGGACTGTTATATATAACAGTCCTTGATTTCACTGCATTAAATTATTTTATTTTTTCAATATCTATTCCCATTTTGTTAAGTTTATCTTCTATAAGTTTATAATTATCCACATTAGCTTCTTGAAAACCTTTTATACCAAATAATTTAAGAGTTAATTCTTGTCCTTCTTTTGTAGAAGTAACTTTTAAGAAAGCATCTTTAATTTTTTGTTTTGTTGCATCATCAACCTTAGATGAAACAACTAAAGTTATTCCAGGAATTAAATCACTTTTTTCTAAAACTTTTACTTTTTCAGTTACTTCTGGGAATTCTTTAGCAAATTTTGTAACAGCACTTTCATAAGTTCCAATGGCATCTACATCACCATTTATTAGTAATTGTAATGCCTTATCATGTCCACCAGCAAATTGATAAGTAATATCTTGTTCAATATTTATTCCATGATCCATTAATATTACTGCTGGAAAAATATATCCAGAAGTTGATGAAGGATCTACAAAGGCAACTTTCTTACCTTTTAAATCTTCAACTTTTTCTATACCACTGTCAGTTCTTACAAGTAAAACAGAATAGTAACCAGGTTCATCATGTTTTCCAATACTTGTAAGTAATGCTTCTGTTCCATTCTTTTTATTTGCTAAAATATATGCAAAAGGAGGAATTAATGCAAAATCAATAGTTCCTGTTCCAAGAGCTTCAACAACTCCTATATAATTTGTTGCAATAAAACCTTCAACTGGTCTACCAATTTCATCACCTAACATTTTATGTAATGGTGCAGTATCTTCAATCAGTTTTTCTGAATTAGCTATTGGTGATAAACCCATTACTAAAGGTTTTTCTTCCTTTTTCTTTCCACAACTAATTAAAAGAAATATAAGTGATACAAGCACAAGTAATTTCCAAACTCTTTTCATTTTTTGACCTCCAATATTTTTACTTTTAGAATATCCAAATATATATTATCCTATCTATACTAAAATGTCAAATATTTTTGTATCTAAAATGTACAGTTTTATAAAATTTATATCTTTTAATTTTATAATAGTATCTTATACTTACATCTTTATTTTAAAAACCACTTTTTTAATTTTTTTAATTTTTTCTATACTTAAAAGTGGTAAATGAGGTTCATTAGGAAATACAATTAAAAAATTTGTACCATTTAACATAAATTCAGCTTGATTTTTTCCTTTCATAAAGGCAATATCTTTTTCAATATTGTATTTTTGAGTTTCAATGCAATCTTCAAATGGAGCATATCCAATAATTTCTTCATCTTCAAGAACTATATGAATATCTATATATTTTTTATGATATTCCAGTTCTAAATCTATATTTTCTCTTGTTGAAACAGTTTCAGGATAATCAAAATATATTTTATCATCATCTACAATATTTTTTCCAAAATCTGCATTTAAATATTTCTTTTCAACAATAAAGTCTATTGCTTTATCTAAATTTTTATTGATACCTTTATAAGTCTTTATATTTTTTAATTCATCATATATCATTTTATCCTCCATAAATTTATTGTAATTTCTACTACTTCTATATTTTATATATCTTATCTTTAATTTGTCAATAATAATTATTGTTGATTTATTTTTTTATTTGCTATAAAATGCTAAAGGGTGATGAAAAATGAAAAAAATTTTATTAAAAAATGCAAACTTAGTTTTAGAAAATAAATTAATGAGTGGCTCTATTTCAATTTTTGAAAATAAGATAGAAAAAATTTTTACAGATAATGATAATCTATCTGAAATTACTTTTGATGAAATTATAGATTTAGAAGGTAAATACTTAGGACCTGCTTTTATAGATGTTCATACACATGGTGCTGATGGTGCTGATGCAATGGATGGTAGTGAAGAAGCTCTTAGAAAAATTTCTAAGTACTTGGTTCAAGAAGGGACTGCAAATTTTTTAGCTACTACTTTAACAAGCTCAAAAGAAATTTTAAAAGATATTTTGAAAGTTGTTGCTAATTTACAAAATAAAAATATTGAAGGTGCAAATATTTTTGGAGTACATATGGAAGGACCTTATTTTTCTGTTGAATATAAAGGGGCTCAGAATGATAAATATATGAAACCTGCTGGAATAAAAGAACTAGAAGAGTACTTATCAGTCAAAGAAGGACTTGTAAAATTATTTTCAATATCTCCTCATAACCAAGAAAATTTAGAAGCTATTAAATTTTTAGTTGACAAAGGAGTTATTGTTTCAGTTGGACATTCAGGGGCAAGTTATGAAAATGTTATGAAAGCAGTTGACTATGGACTTTCCCATGCCACTCATACTTATAATGGAATGAAAGGTTTTACTCATAGAGAACCAGGAGTTGTTGGTGCAATATTCAATTCTGATAATATTATGGCAGAGATTATTTTTGATAAGATTCATGTACATCCTGAAGCAGTAAGAACCCTTATTAGAGTAAAAGGTGTGGATAAAATAGTTTGTGTTACAGATTCTATGTCTGCAACAGGTTTAGCAGAAGGACAATATAAACTAGGAGAGCTTGATGTTAATGTAAAAGATGGACAGGCAAGACTTGTTTCAAATAATGCATTAGCAGGTAGTGTTCTTAGAATGGATATGGCTTTTAAAAATTTAATAGAATTAGGTTATAGTATAACTGATGCTTTTAAAATGACTTCAACTAATGCTGCAAAAGAATTCAAATTAAATACTGGAATTTTAAAAGAAGGTAAAGATGCTGATTTAGTTGTCTTAGATAAAGACTATAAGGTTTGTATGACTGTGGTTAAGGGTAAAATTAAATTTACAAATTTATAAAGTAAATGAGAGTTATTGTAAATTTTATAATGACTCTCATTTTTTAATTGGCAATAAATCAAACTCTTGTAAATGCAAAAGAGAATGTGAAAATTACTATTGTAGATAGAAAAATATCTAATATAATTGAAGAATATAAAGCTACTATAAGAGAGCTTAAAAAGGTTGCAAATATTGAATTAATAGATGGTGATATCAATCATATTAGCACACAAAATAAAATAAGAGAAAATCATAAAAAAGCTCCATTTACAGCTGTATTATTTTCCACTAAAAATTGTACCGAAAGTCTTATTTTTATGGATTTACTTGGAGAAGAAATTTTTAAGAATGTAAATACTGCTGTTTTCTGTGAAAATATCTGGGAAAATAAACCATTGATAGAATCTATTCTTTTAAAATATTCTAATATAACTGTTTTTGGAGAATTAATAGATGTTTTAAATTTTGAAGCCATAACTAATGAGCCTTTAGAAATAAAAGCTAAAGAATTTAATGCTTATTACAAGGAAATTTCAGGAAAAATTATGAATTTTCCAGAAGAAGATATTTCTATTGAAGAACAGTGGAATTCTCTTTCAAATATAAAGAAAGATTCCAGTAGAAGTCAATGTATGCATCAAAATGTTAAGGAAGTTCTATTGGCAAAAATTGCTCAGATGGAAGGATTTTCTTCTGTTGAAGAATTACTTGATAGATGGAAAGCTATGGTTAATTCTGTTTCTGTAAAGGAGCAAATTAATATAATTGAAAAAAATTCTGCTATGAATTATATGTCAGCACTTGAACATAAACGTTGGAGTAGTTTTTACTATATGAAAAATTTTGTTTATTCTGAAAAGAAAGATGAAGTGAATTGTACACACAATTCATTGATAGATGATTGGGATGAGTTTTTACACAGTGATAAAAGAGAAGAAGTTATTTATGATTTTATTTCTGTTCTTAGTGTGAAATAAATTTTAACAATTTTCTTCTTGACAAATTAAAGAGAATAATGTATCCTAGTAAAAAATAAAAAAAGGAGGATGCCATGAAGAACTTAAATAAGATTACTACAACTAATCAATACTGGTGGAGATATACAGTGAAAATTGTATATCTAAATTTGTATTGTTAGAAAAAATCTTTTAAGCATATTTTATGGTATCTATGAAAAGCAATCTAACATGGTTGCTTTTTTTATTTACCTAAAATTTATAAAAGATATAAAAATTAGGAAGAAGAATGAAAAAGAATTTTATTTATTTATATTTAATTGTAATTATAGTGTTAATAGCTTGTTCAGGAAAAGAGGATGATAAAAAAGAAACTATCCAAATTATACAATACTGTATCCTATGCAAAATTTTGCATATAAGAAGAATATAAAAGGTATAGAAGTTAATAAGAGAGGATTTCAAAATACAATAGTAGAATAAGGAGTAAAAATGGATATAAGAAAAAAAGCAGAAAATATTAAAGATTATATAATTGAAATGAGAAGATATTTTCATCAAAATCCAGAATTATCATTAGAAGAATTTGAAACTACAAAGAAAATAATAGAAGAATTGAATAAAATGGGAATAGAAGTTTCAACTTTTAAAAATGGATTAACAGGTTGTGTAGGAACTATAAAAGGAGCAAAAGAAGGGAAAACTTTATTGCTAAGAGCAGATATTGATGCACTTTCTGTCCTTGAAAAAACTAATTTAGAATTTGCCTCAAAGGTAAAAGGAAAAATGCATGCATGTGGGCATGATTGTCATATAGCAATGTTGTTAGGAGCTGCTAAAATATTAAATGAGATTAAAGAAAGTTTTTCAGGAACTATAAAATTATTTTTTCAACCAGCAGAAGAAATTGGTATGGGAGCAAAGCTTGCAATAGAACAAGGTGTTATGGATAATGTTGATGCTTGTTATGGAGTTCATGTTACACCAAGATTTGATTCTTCTAAAATAAATATGCAATATGGTGAAAGAATGGCAGCAACAGATGTTTTTAAACTTACAGTTGAAGGAGTATCTTCACATGGTTCATCTCCTCATTTAGGACATGATGCAATAGTTGCTTCTGGTGCAATAATAACAGGACTTCAAACTATTGTTAGTAGAATAAATAATCCATTAAAACCAGCAGTTGTAACAATAGGTACAATCAAAGGTGGACAAAGATTTAATATCATTGCTAATGAAGTTGTTATGGAAGGTAATGTAAGAACTTTTGATGAAAATTTTAGAAAAGAGATTGAAAACTATATAAGAGAAATATCTGAAAGTATTGCTAAAGCACATGAATGTACTGCAAAATTAGAGTATAGATATGGAACAGGAGTAGTTATAAATAAAGATAAAAATCTTGTTGATATAGCACAAAATGCAGTCAAAAAACTTTATGGAGAAGAAACTTTAATTGAGATGGAAAAAATAACAGGTGGTGAAGATTTTTCATTACTTATGGAAAAAGTTCCAGGAATATTTGGATATATAGGAACAAAAAATCTGAATATACCAGGTTCTGAAAAAATAAATCATCATGAATGTTTTACAGTTGATGAAGAAGCTTTAATTAGGGGAACAGCCGTAGCAATTCAATTTACTTTTGATTATTTGGAGGGGAAATAATGAAGAAAAAAATTATATATTTGGCTATAATAATACTTACAATCTTGTTTGCATGTTCACAAAAATCGAAGGAAGAAAAAAATAAAGAAGTGGTTCAAGAAAAGAAAACACTGACAATGGCACAAAAAGCTGAAATAAAAACATTAGATCCACAAAAAGCTACTGATTCAGTATCTAGAAGTATTATTCAAATGATTAATCAAAGATTAGTTAATATTGATAATGATGGAAATATTGTATTTGAAATAGCTAAGGAAATAAAGACAGTTGATGCAAAAACTACTCTTGTAAAAATAAAAGATAATATAAAATTTAGTAATGGAGAAACATTAACAATAGATGATGTCTTATTTTCTTTAAATAGAGCAAAAGAATCGCCAAAAATGGCTCAAGATTTCTATATGATAGAAAGTTTTGAAAAAGTAGATGATACAACTTTAAAAATTAATACATATTATGAAGCAGGAAATTTACTTCATAAATTATCTTCTAGTGGAGCAGGAATCATAAATAAAAAATCTTTTGAAGAAAACGAAGATAATATTGTAGGTTCAGGAATGTTTAAAGTAAAAGAATGGGTTTCAGGAGATAAATTAGTTTTAGAAAGAAATGAGTATTTTGAAAGTACAGGTTCTAATATAAATAAATTAGTTATAAAATTTGTTCCTGAAGCAAATAGTAGAATGATAATGTTAGAAACAGGAGAAATTGATTTAGCAAGAGATTTATTGCCATTAGATTTTAAAAAGATTTCAGAAGATAATAAATATACAGCAATAGAAATTGAAACTCCTAGTAATATGTTTTTAGGTTTTGATTTAAGAAATAAACTGCTTTCTGATAAGAGAGTAAGACAAGCTATTGCTTATGCAATAAATAATGAAGATTTAGTAAATACTATCTTTAATGGAAGTGCCATAGCAGCAACTTCACCTGTCCCTAAGATGACAACAGGTCACAATGAGAATTCTAATTCTTATCCACAAGATTTAGAAAAAGCTAAAGAACTTTTAGCAGAAGCAGGCTATCCAGATGGTTTTGATATTGAACTATATGTAAGTGAAGATAATCAAAGAGTTGATATGGCAGTTATTATACAAGATAATTTAAAAAAGATAGGAATAAATGCTAAAATAAAAACTTTTCAGTGGGCTTCATATGTATCAACAATAGAAAATCCAAATATAATAAAACCACTTTTTATAATGTCTTGGAATATATCTAATGATGATCCAGATGAAGTATTGTATCCACTTTATCATAGTTCACAAATAGATGCACATACTAATGTAATTTTCTATAAAAATGAACAATTTGATAAATTAATTTTGGAAGCAAGACGAATGGCTGATAAAGAAAAAAGAATGAAAATATATAAAGAAGCACAAGATATAATACAAGAAGATTTACCTCATTATACTTTGGTTTACCCAAAACAAAATTTTGCTTTTAAATCAAATATAAAAGGTATAGAAGTTAATAAGAGAGGATATTTTAATTTTCAAAATACAATAGTAGAATAAAAACTCCTTGAAATATAAAAAATAGGGCTATTTCTAAGTATTGAGATAGTTCTATTTTTTATAAAGAAAAATAATAATGAAAGAAAAATTCACAAGCTTCTTGTTCAGTTTGAAAATAATGTTCATCTGTAAAAGAATGACTATCAGCATAACAAACTATCCATTTATCTTCTCCTTGAATTAAACACCTATCATTAAAGTGTAATTTTGTTGTTATATAATAAGTTTTTAAATAATATTCTTTTGGTTTTTGATCCTCAGCTTCTAAAATTTTTAGAAGTTCAGGAACTGTTTTTATTGGGAGATAAGATAATAACTTTTGTATTCTAAGTTCATTCTTTTTTTCTGTGTGTAGAGTTGCAAAATGTGTCCATATCTTTAAAACAATAATAACAGGTAGGAGAATAATAAATTCTATAAATAAAATTTTAAGAAATACCATAATATTAATTCCTTTTCATATATTTAGTAATAACTATCTAAATGTTCTAGTTCGTGTTCAAGTTTAAATAATTTTAACTCTAGTTGAGCAACTTCCTCACATAAATTTTGAAAATATGAGACTTCAACCCCACAATCCCAATTATCTATTTCTCTATCAATCTTAGATATATTATATTTCAAATTTTTTATTTCTTTTTTTAATTCAGACCTTTTCTTAAACAAACTTCTCATATACCTCTCCTTTGGTTTTCTTGCATTTATCTTATCACTTCAAAATTAGCTTGTCAAGTGTTATTATAACATTTTTTAATCTTTTTTTATTTGATACTTTTTTGCATCTAGAATAAGTTTAAAAAACGATGCTCACTTGAACACCGTATTCATTATTCTGATATATCTGCAATGTAATGCTCAACTTTCAGAGTCATTGACATGTTCTCCTCAAGTTTGTATAGGAAATATGCTGTCTCAAAATATTCTTTCACCGAACTTTTAGAAGAAAAATTTTCACTTACATTTCCCATCAATAAGTACAAATCAGCCAAAAGATAATTCGTTCTGTAAGCCTTACATCGTTTTATCGTATCTGTGATTTTAGTAATAGCTTCTTCAATATTTTTCTGTAACCATAGGTAGCGGCAAACGTTGTAGTTGAACTTAATAGATAGCTCTAACTCTTCGATTGTACTCAAATTGAGTTGATTTACTTGATACTCTAGTTTTTCACGAATTTTATTGAAACGACCTAAATCTCCAATATCATAATAAAAATTGAATAGAGTGTTTGAAACTTGAAGATAGTTCATGTCTGATACACTTAACTGTGATAGCACCTCCTCTAATCGTGTAATCGCATCTTTTTTATGTTCATAAAAATAAAAATCTATCAGAGATTTTATCCATTCCATATAAAACTTATCTGTTAGAGATAAGCGATGTGCCTTTACATTTTCCAACTCGTATATATATTTCAAAGACTCATAATTTCGATTTGTGATAAATGTCTGTGCTAATTTTTTAAACTCTGATAGCTCATCAACTTCTTCTACAATATTCTCATCAAAAAAATAGTCCATACTAACTTTTAATTTTTTAGCCAGAGCATGTAAAAAATCAGCTCCAGGCGTGAACTCTCCACTCTCTAATCGGCTAATTTGCCCCTGTTTACAAATACCTTCAGCTAGTTCTCGCTGAGACATTTTCAATTCTTTCCGTCTATTTTTTAATCTTGTTGCTAATAGTGTCCCCACGTTTGCATCTTCCTCTTCTATTTGATTTCAGCTTTAATTGTAACATGATTAAATCTAAAATTCAAATCAATGATTCGAAAGATACAAATTGTAGATAAAATCTATTTTTGTAATTCATCGTCAACTTATTTACTTTCCATTTCTTCATTCAAACGCTTTATAAACTTATCCAGCTTCAACGCCACTTTTCATACCTATCACTTTCTAATTCCAACTGTTCCCCTAGTTCTTTCAGCCCCTTTCTGTATCTATTTTCCTAGAAATTGATTAGTGCTATTATAACATATTTCAGGTGTTACCAGAAAAAGCAACTACCACATAGACTCCAAATCCCTCCACATAGACAAAGTCCCTTGCCATAGGGAGTAAAATAGTGTTTAATAAAGGTGTACAAGAAGTGATCACAACTTTGTATGAAAGGTAAGGAGGGAAGTTTATGAAAGTAGAACTACAGATTAAGGAGACTTACGAGGAGGAAAAGCTGATTGTCCAAACTCCTCAGCCGACCGAAAAAGTCCAGAAAGTCATCGAGTTCGCAGAAAATCTTGACCAAAAAGAAACAATCAAAGGAAAAATCGAGGATCAGGTCTATCTAGTTAAGATTGGTAAGATACAACGCTTCTATATCGAGAATCGGAAGGTTCTAGCAGAAACTGCATCTCAGACCTACACCATTGATTTGCGTCTCTATCAAGTTCTTGAAATTCTGCCGACCACTTTTATCCAAATTTCCCAATCTGAAATCGTTAATATTGACGCTATCTCTCATCTCAAGCTAACCCCTAACGGTCTGGTCGAAATCTTTCTCAAAAACGAAAGCTTCACCTACTCTTCTCGCCGTTACCTAAAAACCATCAAGGAGAAATTAGAACTATGAAAAAACAAATCTTTCACGATGCAGCCGCTGGTGTCCTTATCGGCCTCACCCTCTCTATCATCTTTTCACTCATTTATGCCCCAAGTACCTACGCCCCACTGAGTTCCGATTCTCTAATCGGCCAAGTGATGATGCAACATCAGGTTCACGGTGCCCTGGTCTTACTCTACTGTGTGGTCATCTGGTCAGCTATTGGAATTCTCTTCAATTTTGGCAACCGATTATTCAGCCGTGATTGGAGCATGCTTCGTGCGACTCTTACTCATTTTTCTCTCATGCTAGTAGGCTTTATCCCATTAGCAACTCTGGCAGGTTGGTTCCCCTTCCACTGGGCCTTCTATCTCCAGCTCATTATCGAGTTTGCGATTGTCTACCTCATCATCTGGACTATCCTCTATAAAAGAGAAGCTAAAAAAGTAGACCACATCAATCAACTTTTGGCCCATAAAAAGTAATAGACGATGAATGAAACCATATCCTTCACAATAAATCATTACGAGCCTCAAAATGAAATTTTTGAGGCTCGTTTGCTTACTCTATACTAACTGGGGCACTTATTTTCTGCATAATCATTTAATCAAAACAGACAACAATCATTTCCTTTCCCAATCATACTTGAAAGCGCTACACAAATATTTGTTTTTTAACAAAAATAAGAGTACAATAAATTAGTATAATAAAATAAAAAGCACCGAATCGGTGCGCATAACTGATTATGGATAACCATATTTTAACTCAAAAGAAAAAACTTTTGGCTGTGTTGTTTCGAATGGCTCCAAATTTACATAAAAAGCTACTCATTTTTTGAGTAGCTTTTTAACTATTCCATCCCTACGAATAGCTCATTCCTTTGTAGAAAAGGAAAACGGCTAGTGCGACAAAAAGTAGGGTTGCTCCGATTCGCTGGCTGGTACTATACATCCTTCTCTCCCATTTGACTGGAAAGATGACTGCTAGAAAGGCCCCACCTACTGCGCCACCAATATGTCCTGCTAGGCTAATTCCTGGAATCATAACACTGCCAATGATATTTATCACGAAAAGCGTCAGATAGGATTGCCCCAACTGCTGGATATAGAAGTTGCGAGTTGCGTAGCGCAAGACGATAATCGCAGCAAAGAGCCCATAGAGGGAGGTGGATGCTCCTGCTGCTACAACTTTCGGTGTAAAAGCAAACACAAAGAGATTCCCCATCATTCCTGATAAGAGATAGAGAAAAAAGAACTGCCTAGAGCCGAAAATCTCCTCCACCTGTCGTCCAAGAAAGTAGAGTGAAATCATATTGACAATGAAATGCTCCCACCCGATATGCACAAATATAGCCGAAAAAAGGCGCCAAATTTGCTCGGGGAACAGGCGAATGATCGGTCCATACATAGCTCCAAACTGAAAAAGAGTTTTTGCCTGATCAAAGTTGATACCCGTAGTAATCAGCATCAGTAGAAATACAAAGCCAGTCACTAGGAGAAAAGAACTAGTCACAGGGTAACGTTTATCAAAGATTTCCTTCATAGATTAGCACCTCCTGGACGGGAATATCGTGGTCTTCCGAGTTAAATTCTTGAACTTGACAAGGATAGATTGTGCTCAGGCTATGCCCAGCAAAATTCTCCAAATAACGGTCATAGTAGCCCCCACCATATCCGATCCGATAACCCTCTGTTGTAAAAGCCAAGCCCGGAACATGAATCAAATCAATCTGAGAGGTATCCACCACTTCCAAGTTCCCTTGGGGCTCCAGTAGATCAAAGGAAGTTTTTACCAACTGCTGCGGATCGTAAACCACAAACTCCATACGCCCCTTGGGATAGGTTTTAGGTATCATAACCTTCTTGCCATCTCTTAGTGCCTGGTCAATCAGTCCCTGCGTTTGAAACTCATGCGGAAAAGAGAGGTAGGTTGCGATGACCTTGGCTTCTTGGTAAAAAGGATGGTGCAAAAGTCGATCGGTTAAAGCTCGATCCATAGTATTTTTTTGCTTCTGAGGAATGGCCTTCATTTCTTGCAAGACTTGCTTACGTAATTCCGATTTCATAGACAATACCTCTACTCTGCTACTTTCTTTTTCAGGAAGCTAGAGACCGCATCCACTCCAATAGCTAAGGCTTCTTCCTTGGGGCTCATCTGAGGGTGATGAAGAGCATAGGGACTATCAATACCCAGCCAAAACATAACCCCATCCACCTTTGAAAGGAGATAGCCAAAGTCCTCGCCAGTCATAGCAGGCTCGATATTAATCAACTCGATTCCCTCTTTTTCTTCAAAGAAGTCCATCAGTTCACGCGCCAAGGCTGGATTGTTCTCAACAGGTAGGTAGCCTCCTTGTTTGAGTTCGATTTCAACTTCCATCCCAAAGGCTGCCGCAACTCCTTCCGCTACTGCCCTAACCCTCTTTTGCACCAAGAGGCTCATGTCCTGAGTCAAGGCGCGAATGGTTCCATGTAAAAAGGCCGTGTCTGTGATGACATTGTTGGTTGTTCCAGCTTGAAAAACACCAAAGGTCACTACTGCTCCCTCGATTGGATTGACATTGCGGCTGACCACTGACTGTACTTGGGTCACAAAGTAACTAGCAGCCACCAAGGCGTCATTGGCCTCATGCGGGAAGGCTGCGTGGCCACCCTTTCCTTTGAAACGGATCTTAACTTCGCAGGTCCCAGCAAAGAGTGTATGGGTATTGGTCGCAATCTGGCCGACTTTCAGATCCGGGCGAACATGTAGTCCATAAAACTGGTCTGGTAGCCAGTCCCCAAAAGCGCCATCCTCATACATGAGCATGCCACCCGCTTCATTTTCTTCAGCAGGTTGAAACAGAAAAAGCAGATTATTCTTTGGTTGCTCCTCCAGGGCGTGCTCAAGACAGCCCAAGGCAATGGTCATATGAAAATCATGTCCGCAAGCATGCATACGACCTTGGTGTTGGGAAGAAAAAGGTAGTCCCGTTTGTTCAAGGATAGGGAGACCATCAATGTCTGTTCGCCAACCAATGGTTCGTTCCGGCTGACTTCCCTGTAGGTAAACTAAAATACCTGTCCGCCAAGTACGAACTTGAACAAAATCCTTGCCCGCAGTCAATTTCTCAATCACATCCAGCAAATATGCCTGAGTCTTGAATTCCTCCAAGCCAATCTCTGGAATCTGGTGCAAATCTCGTCGAGTCTGAATCAAATCTAACATCTATCGATCCTCCTTTTGATAGAAGAAAGAGGCTGGAAAAAGGGTTCCGCCTCTTTTTTACTTTTGCAATTACAAGGTACGAAGCGCATCCTCAAGCGCTGTTTTTTGTTGGGTTTGGGCATCAATTTCTTTGATGATACGAGCTGGAACACCTGCTACCACCACATTTTCTGGGACATCTTGAGTCACGATAGCTCCTGCAGCGACAACTGAACCACTACCGATTTGGACACCTTCGATAACCACTGCATTAGCTCCAATGAGAACATTGTCTCCGACACGAACTGGATTGGCACTGGCTGGCTCAATCACACCTGCCAAAACTGCACCTGCACCAACGTGGCTGTTTTTCCCAACGATGGCACGGCCACCAAGGATGGCACCCATATCAATCATGGTACCAGCACCGATTTCTGCTCCGATATTGATGACAGCTCCCATCATGATAACAGCATTGTCACCAATTTCCACTTGGTCGCGGATGATAGCACCTGGCTCGATACGAGCGTTGATAGTACGTTTATCTAGCAAGGGAACTGCCGAATTACGAGCATCTTGCTCAACAACATAGTCTTGATTTTCAACCAAGCCTTCGAGAAGCGGAGCGATATCCTTCCAGTCCCCGAATAAGACATTCCCTAGTTTAACAACAGAGCTGGGCACGGCAGTTGCGAGTTCTCCTTCAAAGGTTACTTTGACACTGGTTTTCTTTTCAGCATTAGCGATAAATTGGATAATTTCTTGAGCGTTCATTTTTGTGGCAGTCATAGGCGCCTCCTGGTTCATTATAATGATACCTATTCTACCAAAAAAGGCTTCAAATTTGAAGCCTCAACTATCAAATAAGCATCTTTACTTGGCTTGTTTTGCTTCTTCTATGGATAAGAAAATCATTGGAACGATAATCAACACCATAGCTAAAGCCAAAAAACCATCCATGACCAATCCCAGAAAAAGAACACTTAATAGAGCTGAAGAGAGAGGCTCGCTAGCGCTTACTACAGAGACAACGAGAGGGGAAACGAGAGAGACAGCCTTCATAGAAAGGAAGAAGGCAAAAGCGGTGCCAAACACGGCAATAATCAAACAAATCAACAGACTGGTAGCATCCAACTGGAAGGTGACATGATGAACTGGATAGAGCAGATTACTAAAGAGCCCTGCTAGAATCATCCCCCAACCAACAGTAGGGACAAAGCCATAGTGGCGAGCAAATCGTTGGGGAAGGATGACATTAAACATGACCCCTACCGCACTGAGCAAACCAGTCACTAGAGCCAAGGGCGTCATGGATAACTGGGACAAGTCCCCTTTTGTGGCCATCAAAAAAACACCTAGCATGGCAATCAAAACATAGAGAATCGCTGTAATCGAAGCCTTTTTCTGATAGACAATGCGATTGTAAAACAAAATAAAAACAGGGCTGATAAATTGCAAAATGGTCGCCGTCGTCGCATTTGAATACTCAACGCAGAGATAGAAGAAAAACTGCACAGAAAAAATACCTAGAATAGCATAGGCTAAAAAAGGTAGATAATTTCTCTTATCACGCCAAATATCCAATAATCGAGTGCGCAACTGAAAGGCTGATAGGCCTAAAACCAAACTCCCCGCCACTAGTAAACGCATAGAAGTAATCCATCCAGAAGACACTGGATAATGAGTGAAAAAATACTCCCCTAAAATCCCACAAATCCCCCAGATCAGGCCTGAGAGCAGCGAGTATAGTGTTCCCTTAACAATCTTTTTCTGATAATGATTCATATTCTTATTGTAACACGAAACCAACAAAGAAAAAAGTAGCAACAAGGTCAAAATTAAGATAACCTTGCTGCTACTCTATCTTAACGATTAAATAGACGTGAACGTCCTGAAGAGCCACTCTGAGTATTTCCACTCGAACTTGTTGTTCCCGAACCGCTACTTGAGCTTGGAGGAGTTACTGCAGGAATGCTTCCTAGAATATTCTTCCAAGCATTCTGATAATCTGCATCGCTTCCTCCAATAGCGAAGCGGTAGGCGGTTACTGGCGCCCCTTCTTTAGTAGCCCAGTAACTTGTTACGGTAGAACCGGAAACGTTAACTTCTTTGCCATTAATTGAAACCTTGCCCGGCTTCTCCCCTGTCGACTTGAGAACTTGTGACTTGGTCACACTTGAGTCAAGATTAAAGCGCTCATTCCCCCAAATTCCAGGTTTTGCTTGTTGAATAGCATTAACCAAGTGGGCCATATAGTTGGCATTGCGGTAGTGGCCCGCCCCTTTGGCTAGCGGGCGGTTGTCATCGTGACCTAGCCAGCCACCCAAGGTCAAGCGAGGCGTAGAAAGCATAAGCCACATGTTTTCATCTTCATTGGTTGTACCAGTTTTTCCAATCCAGTCGGCGCTAGCGAGGCTTGGATTGATGGTAGCCAAGTCTGTCTGGAAACTTGAGGTAATCCGAGATGAAATAACATCGCGAAGCAAACTTTGCATAATGGTCGCTGTGGCTTTTGAGTAAACTTGGACAGGTTTATCTTTATGTTCATAAACCACTCGACCATCTGTTGACTCGATCTTCGCGATCATGTGTTTCTTATGGTAAACTCCGTTGTTGGCCAGAGTCTGATATCCGTTAGTATGCTGAGCAACTGTAACGTCAATTCCTCCGCCCATCGGTAAACTCTCAATACCATATTCTGGGATTTCGTAACCCATTTTTTCCATATAGCCTTTAACATCAACACCCTTCTCTCGAAGTGTACGATAAGTCCAGTAGGCTGGGATATTCCATGAGTAGTTAAG
>ERZ773056.260-NODE-260-length-27439-cov-12.542434_pt1 | contig 27439 bp, 20 predicted proteins | sample MGYA00580857_ERZ773056 | MGnify/ENA primary metagenome ERZ773056 (study PRJEB29015, sample SAMEA2737996) | human oral metagenome | biome: human oral; feature: human-associated habitat; material: dental | place: China | collected 2114 ... | reverse complement strand
GGCGGGGGACGGCCACCTCGCCCACATCGGCTACATCGGCGCGGCGATTGCCGGTGCCGCCGCCCTGCTCTGCCGCTGCGTCTATGTGAGTGCCGTGCAGCCGAGATAACCTCATACACGCAAAACCCCCGTCGCATTCGGAGCATACCGAAAACGCGGCGGGGGTTTTTCGAGGGAAATATAAGAAAAGCGCTGATATATTCAGCCACACCATCTTGGCACATCTTTTCCGCCCTCTCTTTGTCGACAAATCTTCCACATAGCTCTTCCTATGCGTCAGGTTTGTCTCCTCGATAGGACAAAATCTGCACCAACCTGGAGCCTATCTTATCAACGATTTCTCAGCTCCGATACTTGCTCAGCATGATGTACTCCATGCAGTTGCGGACGACGAGATATTCCTCGCCGTCAATGGCATAGTTCCCACTATCGGAATATCGATCGTCATCGTTGATAATACTATGACCACCAAGAAATGATGAAGCTTTCTCATGTAAAATCCTCCTCACAGCTTACACAAATTTGCCGTGCATGGCGTACATCCCCATTCTCCATTATAACACAGCACCCAACAACTCTGCGGCGCACATCACGTCATCACGCGGTTGAGCAGCGTCTGGAAATCATTCACATGCTCGTAGATAACGCAATCACTATGCAGTTTTTCAAACAGCTTCTTTGCACACGCTATTTTTGCCTCCTCAATCGGACGAAGCTGGAGCGAGGAGAGCGTTCCCTTCGTCTCCGCGACGAAGTAGATATGCCGCACCTTCCCCTCGCGAAACACAATCGCCCAGTCCGGCGCATAACTTCCGACCGGCGTTGGGATGGCGAACCCGCGCGGCAGCTTCGCATAGATCAGCACCTCGTCCCCGCCATCAAGATCCTGGGCAAATTTCCTCTCCACATTGCCGTCTGTGAACACATAGTTCTGAATCGCCTTCTCCGCCTCGTATGCCTCGGTGTAGGGGCGCTTCTCCGTCGCAAAGATACTCGCATCGTAGCTGCCCTCGATCATATTGTACTCGATGTGATCGACGATGCGTGTCGCTTTCTGCTCGAGGATGAGCCGCGTCACTGTTCGGATAAACTCCTCAGGATTGTAGCGGTAGCCTGCAAACACCTCGGCCTTAATCCCCCGCAAAATCTCCGCGACCGTGCGCCGCGTGAGCGTCGTCCCCGCCGCAATACGCCCGATCAGATCATACGTCACCGCAGACCCCTGTGCGCGTTTCAGCGTGCTCGTCCGACTCTTGGCGTAGGCAAAGCTCGTGCCGTCCGCAACCATGCCCACATCCAGATCCGTCTGCTGACTGCCATAGGTGATCGTGTATTGGAGACGGCTGACACGCAGCTCGGCATTGATATGGTCGATAGCCGCCCGTACGAGTTGTCTCGTGTCAAAGGAGACCATATAGGCGTACTTGTGGTTAATCCTCTTCCAGAGTTCCTGAAATTCTTTCTGATAAAATCGCTCGTTCAGCTTATTCTCCGGTGTCTTCGTCGCCCCCGCATCCGAAATCATCGTGCGCAGCACACTCTCGTCATAGATTGCCTGCACGAGGCGATGGACCCCCTCCGTCATGGGCATGAGAGCCTCAGGCAGAGGCTCGAGCGTCCCCGCTGCAAGTGCCGTGCGATAGTCCTCCGTCACATGGTCATCATCGTCGATGTAGTCATGACGCAGGAGGTATTTATAGATGGCACGCGCCTGCGTTTTATCAAGCTGAACCACAGAACCATCCGCTGTCTCCACCGTCTTTCCGGCAAAGTAGGCCTCCGTCGCCGCCTTCGGACGATCGTACAGCTCCGCCTCCATCTGCTTTTGCAGATCGCCGACGAACCCCGCATAGCTCTCGCTCGCGATCACCGTCAGCACATTCACCTCATGCACCGCATCCCCAAGCAGTGCCCGATCCATCCGCTGTCCCGCCTGATCGACCGCGAGACGTAGGCCTCTGCCCACTTCCTGCCGCTTCGCCGTCACACTCGCCGCGTGCTTGAGCGTACAGATCTGGAACACATTCGGATTGTCCCAGCCCTCGCGCAGCGCCGAGTGGGAGAAAATCACACGCGTTGGTTCATCGAACGAGAGCAGCCGCTCCTTATCCTTCAGGATCAGATCATACGCCGAAATATCGTCCGACAGATCCGAGCCGCGTCTGAGACTGCTGTCCACCGCGTGCCCCGTCTTCTTGTCAATGCTGAAATAGCCCGCGTGTACCTTCTCTACAGGCACATCATCCAGATATTTCATATATGCAGGATCAAAAATGTCGCGGTTTTCGTTCATCACCGCGTGGTACTCCTCCTCGAAGATCCGCCCGTACTCCCCGAGCACGGCATTTCCGTCTGCATCATACTGACGGTACTTCGCCACCTCGTCGATGAAGAACAGCGAGAGGGTCTTGATCCCACGTCGGTAGAGCCGCTGCTCCTTCTCAAAATGCGAGACAATCGTCTCACGGATCTGCACCCGCCGGAGATCCGCTTCCGATACATCCCCCTGCACATCCCCCGTATGGAGCACAGTTCCGTTCAGGAAAAGGACCGTCCCCGCAGCGGCATCAATCGCCTCCACTACATAGCCCTCGTACTGCGCCATCCCGCCCGAGAGATGGCAGAGGTTGTCCCCTGTAGAGACAATATGCAGCTCACGCTTCACCCCGCCCTTATATGCCACCTCGAACTCGATCCGCGCACGCGGCGGAACTTTGGGCGAGAGTACGATCTCCGCGAGATAGAGATAGCGCCCCGTCCCCGGCAGATTCTTCACCTCGAACCCCTTCACCTCGATCTTCTTCACAAGGCGCGCATTGTAGGCATCCACCGCATCCAGCACATAGACAAGATTGTGTCGCTCCGCGTGCGTCGCCGAATAGTTCAGCGTAAAGAGAGGGGCGAACTGCGCGAGCGCCTTCTGCGTCACCGAGTCCTTCTTTCCCATCTTCTGCGGCTCATCGAGAATGAGGATCGGACGATTCGCCGCGATCACATCGATCGGACGGCGCGAGCCGAACGCATCGCGCTTCGAGTAGATGATGCGCGCCTCCTTGTTCCCGCCGCGCCCCTCAATCGACTTCTCCTCGTTCAGCGAGGCAGCAAACGCCTGCGTGTTGATGATCATCACCGAGAGACCCGCATCGGCAGAGAATGCATCCAGCTGATTCAGATTCGCACTGTTATAGACGAAGAACCGGGCCTTCTTCCCATAGTGCTCCATGAAATGCTCCGTCGTCATCTCGAAGGACTTCTTCACGCCCTCGCGGATCGCAATGCTCGGCACCACCACGATGAACTTGCTCCAGCCATAGCGGCGGTTCAGCTCAAACATCGTCTTGATATAGACATACGTCTTGCCCGTCCCCGTCTCCATCTCCACATCCAGCACGCACGCGCCGAGCGGTGCAGAGAGTGTATCAGACAGATGGAGATTGCGTGCGCTCTGCACACTGCGAATATTCGCGAGCAGCTGCTCCTTCGTCAGATGCACCTCCTCATTGCGAAAACCATCGTCCGCCTCCGCCGTGAGAAGGGGTGCATTCGTATAGCTCTCCTGCACGGACAGCAGATTCCCCTGTGCCGCGCCCGTCCCCACATCACGCAGATACGTTGTGCGTGCAGCATACGGCTGCCCGTCGAACACGCCGACAACCGCCTCCACCGCATCCGTCTGATACGGCTGCACCGTAAAGTGAAATTTCATCATTCCTCTCCTCTGAGTTCCGGCAGGATAAACCGATCAAAATCACTCTCATAAACACGATCCTGAATAATGCGATATTTTTCAAACTCCGTCTCAGCATGAAGTTTTGCCTTCTCAGCGCTAATTTTCCCCGCACCCATGAGGATCTTGTTGCCGTTAAACTCCAGAAAGCCATCCAACCGCTTCGCCCAGTCCTCCATGCTCATTGGGATCTTTCGTTCCGCCTGCATCTCTGCATAGTCGAGATAGAGCGAGACAATCCGCTCCAAATAACGCATCTCCTCATCGCTCAGATAGTTCTTTGCGATCGCAACATCCGCTTTGACAATCTTCCCATGCGGGGCGCTCCCCCATGAGGTCAGCCCCATATGTTCCTTGCCGGCATCTGCCCGCTCGTAGATCAGCTCGGCTGCTGTATGCCGATGTACAGCGAAGTGCATCTTATTCTGCACCGTCTGAAAGAACAGCCGCGTCGTTGCAGCATCCTTATCATAGTCAAATGCTGTCGCGTAGAGATCCGTCACCTTCTGATAGAATTTACGCTCCGAGAGGCGTATCTCACGGATGTACTGCAGCTGCCGCTCAAAATACGCATCCGTGAACATATGCCCCTTCTTCAGGCGCTCCTTGTCCATGGTCCAGCCTTGGATCGTATAGTCCTTGACAATCTGCCCCGCCCACTTGCGGAACTGGGCAGCTCGGGGGCTCCCCACCTTGAACCCGACCGCAATGATCACCTGGAGATTATAGTGCGTCACCGTACGGCGTACCTCGCGCGCCCCCTCTGTTTGAACTATCCGGATTTTCCGGATAGTTGCCGATTCGGTTAATTCGCCGTCTGAATAAATTCTCTTAATATGCTCGTTGACGGTACGCACATCAACAGCATACAGCTCTGCCATCATGCGCTGTGACAGCCAGATATTCTCATCCTCATAGCGCATCTCGAACTGCTCGTCACTCTCCCCCGCAGCGGCAACGAACGTAAGGTATGTCGCGGCAGAACTCTGTGCCGGTGACGCGAATTTCTTCTGATCCTTTGCCATCTCACAGCACCCTCCGCACCGTCGCGGGACTGTACGCCGCAAAGAGCTGATCGAAGTTCGTCAGCGCACTGTCGTCCGCCATCGAGGCATCACGGAACACCGCGTAGTAGGGCTTTCGCTTTGCGATTGCCGTCACCGTCTCGTCCGTCACAGCGCGATCGAAGCACGCGAGGAGGAAGCCGTCCGCGACGTTAAAGACACGCCGCCCTGCAATCTCCTCCTCCACAATCGGTGCAGAGAGGAGGATACCGAGATCGAGCATAGTCTGAAAGAGGAGGTCTTCGGGTGTACGGTCGCTCTTTACATTATCCACCTGCGCGAAGAGATCGTCCTGTGTCACAGCGTCGGGGCTGTAGTAGACTTCGTTCATATTGCTCGAATCCAGACGCAGGCAGCGGAATCCGATGTCGAGGCCTGCTGCCTTCTCCCCCGCCTCAGCGGCAATCTTCGCGCCCGCACGGCGGATGCGCTCCTTGCCGATCTCGCAGATTGTCCGAAAAGGCGCTGAAATGTCCAAAAATTGATCTGTGCGCTCCGGAATTTGAACCATAATAAATTTTCTGTTGCCACCGTCATCTGCGTTTAACAACATCGTAGCATGAGCAGTAGTTGCAGAACCAGAGAAGAAGTCTAATACTATCGCATCTTTATCTTTCCCAACCCCAGCATATAAGGAATCGTAAACCGTCCATATGCTTTTCGGAAAAGAAAAACCGCTACCGGGGATTAAATCAGCTATCGCCTTGGTTCCGTATTCATTCGCATCATATTTTTTCTCGCTCCATACCGTCTTTTGTAGGCCAAATGTTTTTCCTATTTCAATTTCATAACCACTATCGGTCTCCCTAGCGCGGAGCATTTCACTTACTAATTCTACACTTTGTCTTGCATAACGCCATTTTCTTTCAATACCGCTTCTATCTATGGGATACACATAGGCACATCCATCGACATATTCGGTCTGCTTTGGATGGTATGCATCAGGAGAAACCTCGCCAAAGCCCTCAATAACACCATTTTTTACAATAATTGGATAGAAACAGTTTTTAGCATCGCGCCGCTCTGACTCTCCACCCCAATTGCGGAATTGAGTCCACGAAACATCTTCTTCCGAAATCTGTTTATCATTGATGATTTTTTCAGAATTCGGATAAACGAATAATGCGTACTCATTCGTCCGAGAAAAATTTTTTCCCTGTTGTCCACGAGGGTTATGCATAACTGTAACACACGTTACATCATAAGTACTCTCACCAAAAATTTCTTTTAGCATCATCGATAAGGCATGTACCTCGTTCTCATCGATCGCACAAACAAGAATCCCATCTTCGCGCAGCAAATTGCGCGCGACTCTTAAACAAGGATAAATCATATTCAACCAATCTGTATGGAACCGTCCATTTGTTTCTGGATTTTGGCTCATACGATTTCCTTCATCATTAATTTGATGCGATAATTCTATGTACTCACCGGTCGTCTGTGCATAGTCATTTTTATACATAAGGTTATTTCCAGTGTTATAGGGTGGGTCAATATAGATCATCTTTACCTTGTGAAGGTACGTCTCTTCCATAAGTTTTAGTACTTTTAAATTTTCCCCCTCGATGTAGAGGTTCTCGCTGTCGAATCCGCCCTCTGTGCCGTCGCGGCCGACGCTCTCCTCCACGACGGGGCGCAGCGTCGCCGCGATCGGCGCATTTGCCGCAAGGATCGCCGCACTCTTGTCCGGCCACGTGAAGGCATAGCGTTCCGTGCGCCCCTCGACGATCTCGCGCGAGAGCTCCTGCCGCAATACATCGAAGTCAATCGCCCGCACAACCTGCCCGTCGCGCATTACCTCTGTCACAGCGTTCGGGAACAGCTCTCTGATCGCCTCCACATTCCGCGCCACGCCGTCAACACTGTGCATCTTTAGCTTTTCCATATATTCAGGTCTCCTCTTTGATCCTCATCATCATATTATAATGCGCAATATGACCCAATTCACTAAAAATTAGTCGAAATACATTTAAATACTTCTTAGTCGAAACCTCTTGATATGGCGTATAATATACATCATCTAAAAAACTATGCGACCCATCATTTACCCAGGAAATTAGGGATCTCGCAAGCCCTCGGTCCTCTTGATTCATCTTATCTGGTATCTCATGAAGGGGTATTCCCCCATAGTATTTATAATAATGTTCCAATATTCTTCGCATCGTATTTTGAAGAGAGCTTTTGGTTACGGGATTTGGATTATATGAAGCATCTCGTATTTCTTCCCACAAAATTTCATAGGTACTTTGCACAGGATTATCTTTACGTGGGAAAAGTATAGATTTTCCATCTTCTTTACGTGTTACCCAGTATTTCATCTGCTTAGAAATATAACTTTTTAAGCCGTCAGAAAAACTAACTGCTTTATGAAAATATATATTATGAGTCGATAGAAATAGCTGTTTTATATTTCCAATATCTTTGCATATATCACAATAAAGATTCCGGATCAAAAAGGAAATAATAAATAAAACGTCACTGTCCATGCTAGATACGGGATCATCAATGACGACAATCTGAGATGGAACATTTCCCGTACTATCGTTACTTCCCTGTAATAGTGCAAAAAAATATAAAAATGCAATGAAATTTCGCTCGCCTTCGCTCAGCGTCTTTTCGGCTGGCGATCCATTCTCTCGTATGATCTTATAGCTATGTTCATCATCGCCGCAATCAAGCCGAAAGCCCATAAAACCAAATTGTTCCAACCATTGATTAATCTTATCTTTCATCGGAATAACGCTGGTTAACTTTGTTTGTAGTTTTCGTAAATCTTCTTTACTTTGTTGTATATCTCTTGTATATTTTCCATTTTGTTGTTGTAGATCAGAAATCACCTTCTCTCGCTTCTGAACTTCTCTATTATATTCAACGATCTCAGATTCAATTTCATGAACAATGGCTTGCCAAATTTCCCTTTTTAGTTTTTCTTTTTCATCAGCAAGGTTCGCAACCATTGCATTGTGTTTCTCAATCTCTTTATTTGCCGTCGTAATAAGAGCCGCCACCTTTTCAGGAATGCCTTGATACCCTTCGAGCTCAATTGGAATACTGGGGGTCCTGATTTTATCTTCAATTTTTTTATTATTCAATTTGAAGATTTCCAGCAACGTTGCAATAGTATTCTGTAGTTCGGTATTGTTGATCTTATCACTACCACGTTGAAGTATTTTGTTTATTTGTTTTACCAAGTTGTTAGATTCATTCTGATAATTATTTCTGAGAGTATCTATTTTTTTCAAATCAGCACTGTAAGTTTCATCAAAATATTCTTCTATCTGGGCGTGAAACCCATCTTGCAATGTTTTCTGACAAAAAGGACATACGCCTTCACTAACATCTAAGTACTTCATTCCATCCTTAATCCAGTCACTGTTTCCAAGCTTCTTAATCAAGGTACCAATATCTACGTCTTCTTTTCCAATAACTTTCTTTGATAAAATCAGTTCATTGTTCAATCGTTGCACACTCGAGAAATTTACCATCGGAATTTCTTCCAGCTTCTCGTGATTCCCTTGAAATATTACTGTGGCTTTCTTCTCTAGTTCATCATATTCATCCGGTTTAATCCTCTTCACTTTATATTGTTCAAGAACTTTTGTAAAAAATTTCTCTTTTTTTAAGTATCCAGTCAACCCTTCCCTAATAGCACCATTTCTATAATTTTGTGTTAGCTGCCAAATTTTTTCAATGCAGCTTTCCTTGAACGCCTTGAGTTCTTCTGTTTTCCCTTTTGCCTGATCTTCTCCATAAAGTAATACTTCTGTTTTCTTTTTTTCTTCCTCTAGTTTTGTTAGTTGCTCTGTAAGGTCTTTTATTTTTTTCTTTGTATCACTCTCCTCCTGCCCCAAAGTAAAGATCCCAGGCATCCCCTCCTCAGGAACAAAATTCGCCTCAACAAAATCTGAGTTGTACACACGTCGCTCTATTGGCATATTACCTTCCCATGAAAGGCTACAAGAACTATATTTTTCTGGTGTTTTCAGGACTCGACTAATTGTCGTTTTACCAGAACCATTTGGCCCAAAGATAAAATTTAGCTTTCCCAGATCCTCCATAACATGCTCTGTAGCATCAAATGTTGCTACATTTTTGATAACAATGCGAGTAATCATTTGCTCGTTCTCCTTTAAAGGTTCCCTACATTATTGATTTAGCAACTTCATAAGATTCTTTAATTGTCCCACAAGCTCAAACTTCCTCTTCGGCTGTTTCTCCCGCCGGATCTTCGCCTCGAGCGCGGCAATCTGCTTTTCGATCCGCTCTCTGCGGCTCTGCTCTGCGACGCTCTCCCTGAGGGTCGATGTAGGCGCATCTCCAAGCGCACGGCCCGCGATCCTGCGGACGAGGTTCTCATAGACGGCATCCATCGACAGTCCCTCAAGCCGCAGGACGGCCTCTCCCATAGGCATCCAGTCCGTATAATAGTACCGCTCCACCCGTACGCCTGCGCTTTTTGCGTCGGGCGTTTCTTTGTAGGCAACAGCAAGACGCATCCGATCCTCCCACACGAGGACAAAGAGGATGTGATACGGGATCGCGCGGTCAATGAGGCGCAGAACAGTCTCATCAATTTGCCCATCGTTCAGACGCAGCTCGAATACTTCGAGCTCCTGCACCTCCTTCCCTACGGCGAGGTTTAGAACCTCCGGCGCAATCTTGTTGCGCCAGTGAATGGATCTGATCTGCGCGCTGAATGCCTTTTTGAGCGTGGGGCTGAGATCGCTTTTTTCATAAAATTTCTGTTTTGGAATCCGTCGGTTGAGTTCCGTAGAGGTCGGCAGTCCGAGCATGTTCGCCTCCTATCTACCGCACGACGAGGAAGCAGATGAGCTCAAAGTCGTCGAGCCCCGCAACATCGTTTCGCAGGGCGCTTGTTCCGCCCACAGAGAAGAGGCTGTCGATGTCACTCTCCTCCTTTACGTCGATGATGGAGCGGATTGCATCGTTCAGCAGTGCAGAGACGGCGCGCATATCGCGCCCGTCGTCAGTCTCTCGGTTAAACGGCTCATATGCCGCCCGGATCGGCTCCATCTTCCCGCGGCAGAGGAGACGGATATCGTCGAGCATCTTCTTTGGATTCTGATAATCACAGAGGATCGTCCCATCCTGTCCGATGTAGACCATATAGAATGGGTGAATGCGGTTGCGCGTATCAACGCCCAGGCTGCTGCGAATGTTCTTCAGGACGAAGATGACGCCCGCGCCGAGCTCGTCCGTGCTAGGAACGACAGCGTGCAGCCCGCGCGGCTTCTTGTCCATATCGCCGTGATCCTTCAGATACGCGAGCAGGTCGAGGCGGAATTCGTTGAGTCCGAGATCCATGATGGAGATGCCGTCGTTCATGTCCTCGATGTCGACAACCTCCTCCTGCAGGCGTTTCAGCTGCATCTTGCGGTACTCGAGGTCGCCCTTCTCCTCGGCGTTGATGAGGTCGTCGTCGCCCGTAGCGGTCATGATGCTGAGCCGCATGCGCGACTCGACACGCGGCTTGAGGTTGATGTAGTCGTCGAGGGTCAGATCCGGCCAGAAGTTCACGAGCTGTATGCACGCATTCCGACTGCCGATGCGGTCGATGCGCCCAAACCGCTGGATGATGCGCACGGGGTTCCAGTGGATGTCGTAGTTGACCATGTAGTCGCAGTCCTGCAGGTTCTGCCCCTCAGAGATGCAGTCGGTCGCGATCAGTACCGTGATGTCCGCCGCGCTGCCCGGCATGAGTACGTCCCGTCCCTTCGAGACGGGAGAGAAGCAGGTCAGCACGTTGTTGAGTGTCGCACGAAAGGCCGCGATCGTCGTGCGCCCATCGATGGAGCCGGTGATAAGTGCCGTATCGCAGCCGTATGTTTCCTTGAGATATATGCTGACGTGCTCATAGAGATACTCCGCTGTATCAGAAAATGCCGAAAAGACGAGAACACGGCAGTTTCCTTCGTTGATGGGGTGCTCGATCTTGTCCGCGATGAGGCGCAGGAGTTCCTGCAGCTTCGTATCGTGTGCAGGGGTGATGTCCGCCACCATTTTCGTGAGGACGGCCAGTATTTCGCTGTCCTTTGTCAGCTCCCTCCGCCATGATTTCCAGTCCATGTCTGCCAGGTCGACGGGCATCTTCCTGCCGACCGTAAAGAGTTCGGTGTTCTCATCGTCCATATCGAGGTCGGGCGTCTCCATCTCATACAGAGAGAGCTCTGCACGGCCGGACTGCTCGAAGCGGTTGATCTCAGTGATCGCAGCATCGATGCCCGCCTTGATTTTACCAAGGGTCAGACGGAACGAGTGGACGGAGCTCTCGAGGCGCTTGAGCAGGTTGATGCTCATGAGACGCTGCATGCCGCGCTCGCGTCCTGTCTGCGTCAGGTTCTCTCCCTTGTTGTGCGTGAGATCCTTGTATTTGTCCAGCTTGCTCGGGTGGATGTAGTTCGAAGGTGTATAGATGCAGAGCGTGAGCTGCATGAGCTGCTCGTAGATCTCACGGTAGTTGATCGCGCCCGCACGGTCCGTGAGCTGCGGTCGACGGGAGATGGGTTTCAGGCGTGCGGGGAATTTGCCAATGGCGTTCGTATCATAATATTTCTCGATGTGTCTGCGCGAGCGTGCGATGGTAACGCTGTCGAGCAACTCGAAGAAGTCAAAGTCGAGCTTGCGCAGCAGTGCATCGGTCGTGCGGTCCTCCGGTGCCTCTTTGCTCCATGTGTTGAATGCGCTCTGCGCCTGCCGGAAGATGTCCTCGAGTCCCTTGGATGTGCCGAGGCGATCATCGAGATTTGCCGCGTGTCCCTCATAGGCAAGGGCGAGCTGGTTCTTTAGGTCGGTAAAACGGTTGTTGACCGGTGTCGCAGAGAGCATGAGCACCTTCGTCCGAACGCCCGCACGGATGACGCGCTCCATCAGACGCTGATAGCGGTTCTCCTGTGTGCGGCTGTGCGTTCCGATGCCATTGCGGAAGTTGTGCGACTCGTCGATAACGATGAGGTCGTAGTTACCCCAGTTCAGGCGATCCAGATCAAGTCCGTTCGACTGTCCGTGGCTGCGCGAGAGGTCGGTATGAAAGAGCACATCGTAGTTCAGACGATCCGCAGCAAGGGGATTATTGACGTAGTTGTCCTTGTAGGTGTTCCAGTTTTCCGCGAGCTTCTTCGGGCAGAGGACAAGGACGTTCTTGTTGCGGTTCTCATAGTATTTCATGACCGCAAGTGCGGTAAATGTCTTACCGAGGCCGACGCTGTCCGCGAGAATACAGCCGTTGTACGTATCGAGCTTGTTGATGATCGCGAGTACGGCATCGCGCTGGAAGTCGTAGAGCATGCTCCATATCTTGCTCTCTTTGAAGCCCGTGGCCTCGTTCGGCAGCTCGTTCTCGGACAGGTCGTCCAGGAACTCACTGAATACATGGTAGAGCGTTGTGAGGTAGATCATCTCGGGTGCGTGCTCGGCGTAGACGGTACTGATGTTCTCGATGACAGCATCCGTCACGTCCTGCATACGCACAGGATCGTTCCAGAGTTCGTCGAATGTGCGCATATACATCTGCGTCGCCTGCGGCTCGTCCATGCACTGCACGATGTTATAGGCGTTGTTCCCGCGCTCACAGCCGAGATCCACGGTCGTAAAGCCGCTCATTGGGACATAGACGGTCTGCTTCTCGGCAGAGGAGACCGTCATGAAGCCTGGCATCTGCTCGCCGCCGGTATTGGATTTGAACCGTGCCTTTGCACGGATCCAGTCCGCGCACTCCTTCGCAATCGCGCGCTGCGTCATCTCGTTGCGCAGGCGAACCTCGAACTCCGTGCCGTAAAGGCTCGTCTCACGCGAGATGCGCGGGATGTAGAACTCGCGCTTCTCCTTTGCTGCCTTTTCCCGAATAAATGTGGGCGAGGTGAAGAGGAAGCGGAACTCCTCCACGGACGCCAGCTGCTCCCGCAGCTCCTGATACGCATACATGGAGAAACACGCCGCTGCAATGGATACCCTGCTGCCGCGCACGATCTCTGCCCGCAGATCGTCGCGCACCGTGTTTGTGACGTTATCGAATATCTTCACTCTGCTCCACCAAATCTTTCCCATAGAGATTGGCTCGATCAAACTTGCGTCCCTATTATAACATATTTCAAAGAAATCAAAAGATACGTCTTTGTTTTTAGAGCCGCTCCCTCGGACGCCTTGCACACCGACAAAATCATAAATATCGGCTGCCGGAAAGAAGAGTTGTATCGCGCTTGCTTCACTTTTGCGTTACAATCGGAAAAAGGAGGGTGGTATTGTGTCTAAGACTGCAACGATCAATATGCGCATTGAGCCAACGATCAAGGCACAGGCTGAGCATGTTTTTCCAGTTTCGGCATCTCTGTGACCGACGCAATTAATATCTTTCTTCATGCATCCATCATGGAGGGCGGCTTTCCTTTCCAGCCCAAACATCCCTGTTACAACAAAGAAACACTTCTTGCGATGCAGGAAGCGCGCGATATCATGAGCGGGAAAGTAGGTCCGAAGCGCTGCCCGTCACTATCTGCCCTGATGGATGATCTGGATGCGGAGGATGCCAATGCTTGATCTCGTCACCACCGCACATGCTCTCATGCGGATCTTTTCTAGTCGATTCTTTGGGATCGGCTTTTTTTGTTGTTTTACGCTGATGTGTGCCTGCGTATGGCACGTTTTCATCTCTGAAATCAGAGGAGCCCGCCCCTGCTCCCTTGCGCAACAAGAAAGCAGAGACGGGCTCTTTTCATTGTATTCTGTTACTCCGTCAGTGTCTTTGCATAGAAATCCTCGCGCGCCTCGGGGCTCATGGTCATGTAGTCCTTGGCGAGGGCACTGACCCAAGAACCGTAGGCGGGGTTCGGGAAGACGATGTAGGTAGTGCCGAAATCTGCGCGGGCGGCATCGATGGCGGCATTCCGCGCGGCGCGGTTCATGCCCTTCGTCCCGAGGGGGAGGTCGCCCGCGTTGTCGCCCATGTAGACGACGACATCGTAGTTCTTGGCAATTTGGTCAAAGCGCGGCTGTTTGTCGCTCATCTTCCGATCCTCCATGAGGAGGACGTGCTCTGCGTCCACGGAGGGGAAGCCGAGTGCTTTGAGGTTCTCGATGGTCGGCTCGTAGTTGACTTCGCTCCAGCGGTTACTGACGTAGAAGATGGCAACACCGCGCCGTGCGACTTCGTTCAGGAAGTCCGCCGCGCCCGGCAGTGCCTCGGAGCGTCCCTCGTGCACGGTCGCGCGCCACCAGAGCGCGTCAAATCGTCCATTGCCGTCCGCGACGCTCGCCGCCATGGTGCGTGTGTTGTCCGTAACGGTCTCATCGCAGTCGAGGACGATTGCGAGCGGCTTGCCGCTGCGGGCGGCGGCATTCGCCTGTGCGCGTTCGATTGCCATGAGTGCCGCATTGTAGCCCTGGTAGCAGAGCGCACGGTACTCCGCCGAGGTGCGCATCCAGAGGAGCGCCATGTACTGGGCATCGGCGAGCTGCTGTGCACTCACCTCCTCCTCGGTCAGCGGCAGAGGCATCGGTGCGTCCTGCGGGTTCTCCACATACGCCGCGCTGCTTGCCGCTGTCACAGTCGGTGCCGCGTCTGCAGCTATACCTGCACTGAAAAAGAATGCGCAGGCGAGGGCGAATGATTGTTTCCATGTTGTCATGTGAGATTCTCCTTTATGACATAATTTTCTATGTATTATAACATAATTGGGAAAATAAAAAAGCCCGCCATGCAAAATTATCTTGCACAGCAGTACTTACTTCAGTACACCTCCACCTAGCAAATCCCACTGCCGTGTCCTGGGGAGCTGCAAGCCCTCTAGTCCAGATACTTTTTGCAGGATTCAGCTGCCCTCCCCATACTTCGACTTGAAAATAGGTATGCATGATAATATCAGAAATAAGAAAAGGTATACTCCTACAAGATAAGGCGAGTGATTTCAAGGGGTATCTTATCTGGCTTAAAACATCTCAACGATACACGGAAAGAAGGTAATGAAGCGGAAAATCTTTTTGACGGCACTCAGCGGCGCACTGCTGCTCGCACAAAATGCGATGGCCATTGAAACCCCGGCGGGCTGGAAAATGACACGCGCCCAAAATGGCGCCACCATCTACCAACCGGAAAGCGCCGAGGCAAAGGACATCGTGCTGGCCATTAGCCCATCCCTGTCCAATGATGGCAAAACAGCAGCACAATTACTGGAGAATGCCGAACAAAACCTGATTGACAACAACGACGCCAAAATCACCCAATCCGGCAAGATTGAAGAAAAAGACGGGCAGGCAAATATCGCCATTCAGACAGAAATAAACGGCTCACCCATTCTGGTGAAAGAAACCATCTATCCGCTTGACCCGGAAAATATGCGCGACATCATCGTATTTATGCCCAACAACGCGGAAATACTGCAAAAATACCAAAAAACGGCAGAAGACATTATCGCCGCGCAATACACCGAAGACATGGCTCGCAAAAAATAACCGTCGTAAGGTGGGGCTTGCCCCACCATTATTCGTCCAACATACTGGAGCAATCCATGAAAATCAAATCAGCCCTGCTCGTCGCCCTGCTTGGCGCAGTTTCCATTCCGCAAAGTGCGCTGGCAGTAGAAACACCGCCGGGATGGCATAGAACCACGGATGATACCGGCATTACGCTGACCGCCATTGATGACGACAACCGCGAAGTAAAGCTGGATATTAGCCCGCTGCTGTCAAACGATGACAATAAAAGCGCTGCGGAATATGTCCAGGAATTTATGGACAGTAGCGAAAACAGCACAGAAATGCAAGTAACGCATCGCGGCGAAATCCAAAAAAAAGAGAAACGTGCTGCCATTACCTTCCAGGCAAAGTTCGGAGAAATTCCGGCCATCATCACCTTCGTGACTTGTCCGGTCAAGAAAAATGCCTGGCGCTCCATTTTTGTTATCATGAAAGACGATGTAAATGTACGGAAACGCCACCAAAAAACGGTTAACAAAATTATCGAAGCGCAATACGCCGAAGACATGGCGAGTCAAAAATAGCTGTAGGGGCGGTTAGCGCAAAGCGCGTAACCGCCCGCGTCTTGCCCACCATCATCAACACCGTCTTAAAAAAACAAACCGGAGCAATCCATGAAAATCAGACTGGTTCTGGCTGCCATCGCGTTGTTTGCCCAAACAGTAGCAATTGCAGATAGCCAAATCTCTGGCAAATATCCAAAAGAACAATACCATTGGGACTTCGGCAGTAGCCAAACAACATTACACTACACCCCTGCAAAACACGATGACATCGATCCGATCGCAAAAGGACTGGTTGCAGCGCCTGAAGGATGGATAACAGGCCCTGACGGAAAAGCAGTTGGTTATGCTCCGCAAGAAATTACCGATGGTGGCGTACGGATTTCTATCTCTGAATTGCAAACCAACAAGGAAAAGCTGACACCTGTACAGTATTTGGAACAAATGGCACAGGATATGGGAAAAGCCTTTTACAAGGATCTCCCGGCAGGTATGGCAACCGAACTGCTCTCACATGGCGAAATAAAGCAGGAAGGCGACCGTGCCACCATATCGTTTAAGATGATTATTTTGGGTTATCCGGCCATTTTGAACATAACCGCGTATCCCGTTGGCGATAACCAAATGCGCTTTATTGAATATTTTACCGCAGATGATGCTGACCTAATTCAACGCTATCAGGGTATCGCCCATAAAATGATTGAGGCGCAATATATTATCGATCATCCCAACAAAAAATAACTGTAGGGTGGAGCTTGCCCCACCATTATTAAAGCGCCCAACACACCGGAGCGAACCATGAAAATCAAAACCTGCCTGCTTGCTGCCTTAATGGGCATTACCAGTTCCTTCTCAATCGTGCTGGCGATAGAAACGCCCAAAGGCTGGCAAAGCGGCGGTGGTGCAGAACCGGGCGAAGTGCGTTATGTACCTGAAGATGTCGGCGAGCGGGGCGTGATTCTGATCATTTCCGGTCTGCAAGCCAATGAAGAAAACCTGCCGCTGACACAATATCTGGAAAAAATGGCAGATAAAATTATCTACGACAATCCGCCAGGTACAGGCGTTGCCATCTTGCAACGCGACAAGGCAAAACAAAAAGGCGACCGTGCCGAACTTGCCCTCAAAATTTCACTCATGGGCTTTCCGGTAAATTTTTATCTCACCGCCTATCCCGCCGGTAAACATCATATCCGCACGATTACCTTCTTTGTTGAAGACGATGCGGCATTGCAGCAGCGTTATCAAAAAACAGCTCATGAAATTATCGAAGCCCAATACGCCGAAGACATGACGAGTCAAAAATAGCTGTAGGGGCGGTTAGCGCAAAGCGCGTAACCGCCCGCGTCTTGCCCTCTATCATCAACACCGTCTTAAAAAAATAAACCGGAGCAATCCATGAAAATCCAACCTCTGCTCATCGCAGCCTTGTCCGGCATAATTTTTCTCACGCAAAGCGCACTGGCGATTGAAACGCCACCCGGCTGGAAAGTCGAAACGCATGGAGCAGAACGCCACTACACGCCCGAAACAGATACCGGCTTCGATATTCTGCTGAGAATCACGCCGCCACACAATAATATGGGCAAATCAGCGACGGAATGGGCAAAAACTGTGGCAAGATTTTTTGCCGGAGGCGGTCCGACAATTAACGTCAATAGCGACCCTGTCATCAATGGCGACCGCGCAACCATTTCAATGACGCTGGAACGGCCCAACGGGCGGCGTTACCTGCAAATTACCGTATATCCGCTCAATGCCAAGCAGTTGCGCGAGATTGCTTTCATGATTCGGGATGATGCCGAATTACGGCAGCGTTATCAGCCCGTCGTGGATAGCATGATTGACGCACAATATGCCGAGGATCATGCAGGCGCTGCCGCCAATGCGGATACGGGCGGAAACAAAAGCAGCAACGATGATGTGCCTTTTGTGCCTGCGGGATGGTCGGGCAAACATACCGGCAATGTCACCCTTTATACGCCGCAAGACAGCGACAAGAAAATTTTTATTGTGAGCGTTTATGATCCGATGCCCGATACGGGCATGAACCGTACTACCTGGCTGGAATTTGCGGCAAGCGGTATCGCAAAAGGTTATGACAAAGTACTAGAGCATGACGCGGTGGATAGCGCAGGTGAATTGGTTGTGACCAATTACCGGCTTGAAGAAAAAGGGCAGAAACTCTACGCCAATTTCACTGCTTTCCCGGCAGGCAAAGATAAAATGCGCCTTGTCCTAGTAATCTGCGAGGAAGATGCCGCCCTGCTCCAGCGTTTTCAGGAAGATGCCAAACAAATTATTGCGGCGTATTTCACACAGGCGCAGTAGCCGCAGCACCTGGGACAAATCATGAACATAAAATTTTATGGTTTCGCCGCCCTGTTCGCCACAATATGCTGCGCCCAAAACGCGGTGGCCTTTGATACACCGCACGGCTGGAAAATGACGCAAACCCGCGATGCGATTACTTATGAGCCTGCCGATGCCGATAGCCACGAAACCAGCGTTATTATTGCGCCGCCCTTTCCCGCCAAAGGCATGAATGCGGTGGCAACGCTGAAAGACATGGCGGAAAGCGCCGATGCTTTTTCACTAGAAGACAGCGATGGCATCCATAAAAAAGGCGACCGTGCGGCAATGACGATTAAACGGCAAACGGTTGAAGGCCCAGCGCGGATAACATTCACCGCCTGGCCGGTGGGCAAGGCACAAATGCGCGTTATCGTCTTTTTGATAAAGGACGATGCCGCCTTGCGCCAGCGCTATCAGCAGACGGCTGATAAAATCATTGAGGCGCAGTATGCGGAGGATCATCCCGCAGCGGCGTCAGCTAAAAAATAAGCGGTATTCTGAAACAGGCTATTCCGCACGACACGCGGCAAAATCATTTGCCAATGCCGCATCCCTTTTTCATTCATAACCCGGAGACCCCATGAGCTTCATCGCACCTACCGCGCCCGGCGCGACGCAAAACCACGACCCTGCCACCCGTGGCTTCACCTACAACCACACCATGCTGCGCGTCAAAGACCCGGCGGCATCGCTCGATTTCTACACCCGCATCCTCGGCATGACGCTCTTGCGCAAAAGCGATTATGAAGGCGGCAAATTCAGCCTCTATTTCCTCGCCATGCTGCGCGGCGACGAGGTCATCCCGGAAGAGGAAGAAGCGCGCCGTGCCTGGATTGCCCGGCAAAGCGGCATCCTGGAGCTGACCCACAACTGGGGCACGGAAACAGACCCCGCCTTCCACTACCACAACGGCAACCGCGAGCCGCGCGGCTATGGCCACATCTGCATCAGCGTGCCGGATTTCGCCGCCGCCATCGCCTGGTTTGACCAAAACCGTGTCCCCTACCAGAAACGCCCGGAAGACGGCACGATGCGCCACATCGCCTTTATCAAAGACCCGGACGACTACTGGGTGGAAATCATCAAGGGTTGAGATATTCCGCCCCGTACGCGAGCGCCGCATCGCCATCATGACCCGTCCCGCCCATGCTGCCCGCATCACCCTCGCCCCCTGCTGCGCGGCGCACTTCGCCGCGCTCACCGCCTACCAGCTGCACGGCGCGCAAGCCGAGTATTCACGGCCACCGCGCGACTGGCTCAGCGGCGGCAGGGGTTTTGACGCTGCCCAACGCGCTGTCACCATCCTGCACGCGGGTGAGCCCGTCGGTTTTTTCATCCTTGACGGGAGCAGCGCCCGCGAGGAATACAGCGCCAACCCGCAGGCGCTGCTGCTGCGCTCGATGTCGCTCAACCCGCGTCATCAGGGCAACGGCTATGCCCATGCCGCCCTCGCCCCCGCCTGTCTTGACCCGTTCGTGCGCGCACATTTTCCCGACTGCGACGAGATCGTCCTCGGCGTCCATCACGCCAATCGCCCCGCCATCCGCCTCTACCAGCGTGCCGGTTTTCACGATACCGGTCGCAATTATCCGGGGCTGAAGGGACTGCAATACGTTTACCACCGCCGGTTGCCCCGCGCAGACTAGGGGTTGGGGAGGGGGTGAGCGATATTATGGATGAGCCGAAATTCCAATTTTTCCATTGTTTGCCGCCCTCACCCCCTCCTCTCTCTTGCTTCGCAAGCAATGCTTGTCGCTGCGGGCGGTTACGACACGAGCGCCTAACCGCCCCCGCGTTTTCAAGACTATTGGCGTGGACGACTATAAATGGCGGATTTCCAGCGCGGGTAGGTCAAGCGGCTGGTGGCTGGTGATGATGATCGCGCCGCCATGCTGGCGATGTTCTTCCAGGCGGGCATGCAGGGTGGCGCTGGTCGTCGCATCAAGCGCGGTCAGCGGCTCGTCGAGCAACCACAGCGGTGGCGTCTCCAGCCAAAGGCGGGCGAGCTGACAGCGACGCTGTTGCCCGGCGGAGAGCTGGCGACTTTGCCGGTCGTCGTGGCGGTTGAGGGCGACGGCAGCGAGGGCGGCATCAAGCCGGGTTTCAAGGTTGGCGCCGCTCATGCCGTGGTAGAGGCGGGCGGCATAGCGCAGATTTTCGCGCGCAGTCAGGGTGCTTTTGATACCGGGGCGATGGCCGAGGTAGAGCAGCGGCGCGTGGCGGCGAATCTGCCCGCCTTGCGGGGTGATGAGCCCGGCAAGCGCTTGCAGCAGCGTGGTCTTGCCGCTGCCGTTGTCGCCGGTGAGGTGGATGATTTGCCCGGCGGCGAGGGTCAGCGCGTAGCGACGCAGCAGCAGGCTACTGCCTTTGAGCAGGGTGAGATTGTCGGCTTCAAGTAAAATCATGATTACGGGAATACGGCGGGGTTGGCGCATATTATCTTGCTTGCGCCGCTTTGTGCCTATGCCCGCCATCCATAACCGAACGGCGCACCTTATGGCGGAGGCTGTGCGTAGGGGGTGTGGCGGCAAAGCCGACACGCACGCGGTGAAAATCGGAGCAGAACGGGTACAAGTACCCGACATCTTTAACGTCAGCCATCCATAACCGAACGACGATAATGGTATGGCGATACGCACCAAATTCTGTACAAGACCCGCGCTGCGGATGGCATCAAAAACCGCGTTGCCGTACCCCAAACTACCTGATGCCGTAAAATACACGCACCGCAATCCAGCGGATGCCGTCAAAACCATCCATGAAAAAACCTAACTAAAACAATGCTCGCGGGCGCAACTTTTTCCCGTTTGCAAAAATTGGAAATAGCCTTCACAATCTGTTGAAAACGAGGAGGAAAAACACACCACACCATTAAAAACTTGTCCCTGTTTCAAAGGGATTGCGACGTGGCATACCATAACACCGTACACAACACGACTATTAAAAACTTGTCCCTGTTCCAAAGGTATTGCGACTACAACAAATGCCAATCCTGTTTCAGCATTAACATTAAAAAATTGTCCCTGATGCAAAGGGTTTGCCATTAAAAATGCCGACTTCGCGTCGGCATTTTTTTGTTCAGGGATATTAGGCGCTATTTGCAATTCAGCCGTGAGCCTTTGTAGGTTGGGTTAGCGCGCAGCGCGTAACCCAACAAACCGAATGCCGAACATACAGCGATACACTCAAACTTTTACACAAGGCGCAACGCTGGAGGTGGTACGCGGCCTATACAGAAAGGCGACATAGTATGAGACTTTCGGTGTATCGCTATATTCTGTTGTTGGGTTACGCGCTGCGCACTAACCCAACCTACGCGCAAAATCATCGTGTTATGACCAATTACTATCGTTCCGGGCGGTTACGGACTTCGTCCTAACCGCCCCTACGGGCTTTGCCCTGCAGGGGAGGGGATTTTTCAAATGTAATCAACCCGTAGAGGCTGTTTGCAGTTCAGCCACAACCCTTTAGTAGGTTGGGTTAAGGGCTGTTTACAATTTAGGTCTCCCTCCTCCGCAGGGCGAAGCCCGCAGCGGGCGGGTTCCGTGCGTAGGGTGTGTGGCGGCGTAGCCGACACGCACGCGGGAATTTGACATCGGCAAACGCGTGCGTGCCTGCGGCACACACCCTACAAACTAATGATGTAGCGCACAAAATCGTCGCCACGCAACCGCATTGGCTTGGGCGTGTTTACGCTGAATGGTAAACAGGCCTTAACCAAACCTGCAAATGAAATCATCATGTTATGGCCAATTGTAAACAGCCCTTGGGACGATGCGTATAGAGGCAGCCTGAAAACGCCATCAAGTAAAAAAGGACGCACCATGAACAAACTCTGGAAAATCACCAAATGGCTATTGGGCACGCTGGCTCTGTTTGGTGGGGTTATGTTGAGCGATGTGCTACGCGGCGACCCAATAACCACACGCAGCTATGTTGCCGCTGCCTTGATGACAGGCTTTTTTGCAATCAACAGTCTGCCGCTAAAATTAAAATGGACGGTGCAACAACGCTTTGCTTTTAACTTTTGCTACCTTTTCCTTTCTATGCCCGCCATAGCGTTCTATTTTGGCGACCCGTTTACATGGATACACTACATTTTTGCGCCATTGGGTCTTGCATTGATTATGGCGGCTATTTTTTCAATATATGGGGGAGGTCAGGCGAAGCCGTAACCGCCCGCAACCCCCGCTACCGAATCAGACAATCCCCACCATTTACATACACCTTAGTCGCTAGTGTGTATGTAAATCCAAGACCATCCAACCAAACCGGACAACACAACCTATGCACAAAATCGGCATCATCATGGGCAGCGACAGCGACCTGCGCATCATGCGCGACGCCGCGCAAACCTGCGCCCAATTCCACGTCCCGCACGAAGTCACCATCGTCTCGGCACACCGCACCCCGGATCGCCTGCTCGACTACGGCAAAACCGCCGCCGCACGCGGCCTGCGCGTTATCATCGCCGGTGCTGGCGGCGCCGCCCACCTGCCGGGAATGATTGCCGCCGTCACGCCGCTGCCGGTCATCGGCGTCCCCATCCACTCCAGCAACTCCATCGACGGCTGGGACAGCGTCCTCTCCATCCTGCAAATGCCCGCCGGCGTCCCCGTCGCCACCGTGGCGCTGGATGGTGCGAAAAACGCCGCCCTGCTCGCGCTGCGCATCCTCGGCGCGGGCGACGACACCCTGCGCGACCGCCTCGCCGCCTACCAAAGCGAGATGCGCGAGACAGTGCTTGCCAAAGCCGAGGCGCTGAAAAACGAATACCCCTGCGACTACTGACCCGCCATGCTCCCCACCCCCGACACCATCGAACAATACATCCGCAGCCACGCCATCCCGGCCAGCATCGCCCGCGCCGACGAATACCAGGCCAGACTGGACGCCGTTTCCCCCTACGGCGCCATCTACCGCTGCGTCGGCAAGCGCACCAGCTACACCGTCGCCATCCACTACAGCAAAACCCTCAAAACCGAATGCAGTTGCCCCTACGACCACGAAGGCATCTGCAAACACAGCGTCGCCGCCCTGCGCGCCTTCGCCCGCTACCTGCGCGAGCAGGACACCCCCGCGCCACCGCCCGCCACAGCGACAAAACCCGCCAAAGCCAGCAAAACAGCGAAATCCGCCAAAACGCTGGCACCGCTGCGCTACACCCTGAATCCCGACCGCACCATCAACGCCGCCGCCATCGCGCATGACCTGGAGCGGCGCGGCGCCCATACCCGCTACGCCAATGGCAACGAAGTCAGCATCAACAAACGCAGCCGCGACAGCATCATCACCCGCTTCGACGACTGGGGCGTCCGCTGCGAACAAAAACTCGAATACCGCCGCACCGACAACACCCTGAGCCTCAGTTGCAACTGCCGCATCCAGGAATGGGGCGACTATTGCCATCACGTCCTGTCCGCGCTGGAACGCCTCATCGGCGCCTTTGGTCGCGACTACTTCGCCGATGACTACCCGCAGCGCCACATCGACGCAACCATGCACGAATACGGCCTTGACCCGGACAACCCCGACGACCGCAAACTGATCGCGGTGGACATCACCGACCAGGGACTGCGCGTGGCCCCGCGCGACCCGCAACTCGTGCCGCGCGACATCTTTGAACAAATCCTCCTGCCCGATGACCTGCCGCACGCGGTGCATGACTACGGCCACGCACTGTGCCTCGAATACCAGGGCGGGCGGTTCACCGGATTTTCCATACTCGAAGGCAAATACGACAAAACCCGCACCGAACTCGCCACCCGCATCAAAACACTGGACGCCTACGACCTCGACAGCCGCATCCTCGATGGCCGGCACGGCAGCGAAGTCCTCGCCCTCTACTACACCACCGGCCGCATCGCCAAAAACCTCCGCAGTGCATCCAAAAACGCAGAAGCCCTCGTTGCCGCCGTGCGCGAATTTGCCGACCTCTGCCGCCACATCACCTGCCCCGTTTACACCCACGACATCGAAGAAACCTACGTGCGCGGCCACCTCACCCCCGTCACCCTCAACACCACCGACCGCGTCGGCCTTGAGCTTGACCTCGGCCGCGACGACAACCTCTACCAGCTCAAAGCGCGACTGCACCTCGGCGACCGCGACTACGCGCTGACCAACAAACAACTGCGCATCAACCCGCTCTTCATCGACTACCAGAACACCCTCTACCCCACCGCCGACCCGCAAACCGCGAACGACATCACCTGGTTTCATACCCACCCGCAGAGCAAACTCGCCACGCGCGACGCCGACACCTTCCGCCGCCAAACCCTCGCCCCGCTCAGCCAGCGCCACCGCATCAAAAGCAAACTCATCAAACCCGCGCCCGCCGCTGCCGACGCCCCCGCGCCGCGCGCCCAACTCTACCTCGACGAAGCCGACGGCATCATCACCTTCCGCCCGCAGGTTGAATACCCGGAACGCCTCATCGACCCGGCAAGCCAGGAACTGCGCCTGCAAACCACCGCCGACGGCGACTACCACCAACTACCGCGCGACACCGCCCTCGAAACCCGGCTGCTCGACACCCTGCGCGATCTGCACCCCGCCTTTGCCCACGGCGCCCCCTACCAACTCGCCGCCGCCGAACTCATCAAAAACGACTGGCTGCTCAACGCCGCCGACACCCTGCATGACGCCGACATCGAACTGCTCGGCCTGAAAAACCTCAAAAACTGGCAATACAACCTCAACCGCCCAACCATCAGCAGCCGCACCAGCAGCGGCATCGACTGGTTTGACCTCGAACTGACCATCCGCTTCGGCGACCAGCACGTCAGCCTGAAAGAGCTACAAAAAGCCGTCCTCAAAAAACAAAACTACATCACCCTCGGCGACGGCACCCTCGGCATCCTGCCGCAAGCCTGGCTGGACAAAATCACCCCCTGGCTCAAAACCGGCGACGTCAAAAAAGACCACATCCGCTTCTCGCCCTACCAGCTCGGCATCATTGACGACCTGCTACAAAACCTCGAAGAGCGCCCCGACTACCTGCTCGAACTGCAAGCGCGCCATCACCGCCTGCAACACCTCGCCGAACAACCGCCGGTCGCGCCCTCCCCTGCCCTGCGCGCCACCCTGCGCCCTTACCAGCAGCACGGCCTCAACTGGCTCGCCTTCCTCCATGAAAACCGCCTCGGCGGCTGCCTTGCCGACGACATGGGCCTCGGCAAAACCCTGCAAACGCTGGCCTTCCTCCAGCACCTCAAAGACCGGGGCGAAAACAACAAACCCAGCCTCATCGTCGCGCCGACCTCACTCATCTACAACTGGCAGGCAGAAGTTGAAAAATTCACACCCGACCTGCGCCTCTATGCCCTGACCGGGAGCGAGCGCAATACCGACGCCGCCCACCTCGCGGAACACGACCTCATCCTCACCACCTACGGCACCCTGGTGCGCGATATCGAAACCCTGCAACACATCCCCTTCCACTACGCCATCCTCGACGAAAGCCAAAACATCAAAAACCCCCAATCGCAGCGCTACAAAGCGGTGCGCCTGCTCAAAGCCCACAACCGCCTCTGCCTCTCCGGCACGCCGATAGAGAACAACACCTTCGACCTCTACGCGCAAATGAACTTTTTGAACCCCGGCCTGCTCGGCAACACCACCCACTACAAAAACACCTTCGCCAACGCCATCGACAAACACAAAGACCACGACAGCGCGGCGCTGCTCGCCAAACTCATCCACCCCTTCATCCTGCGCCGCAGCAAAGAACAAGTGGCGACCGAACTGCCGCCGAAAACCGAAAGCGTGCTCTACTGCGACATGGGCGCGGCGCAACGCAAACTGTACGAGGCAACCAAAAACCGCTACCGCGAACAACTGCTCAACAAAATCGCCGCCGACGGCATCGAAAAAAGCCAACTGCACATCCTCGAAGGCCTGCTCAAACTGCGGCAAATCTGCAACAGCCCGGCGCTCCTTGCAGACAAAGAAGACTACGGCGACGACTCCGTCAAACTTGACCTGCTCCTGGAAAACATCAAAGAAAAAACCGGCGCGCACAAAATCCTCGTCTTCTCCAGCTTCACCAAAATGCTCGGCCTCATCCAGGCGCGGCTGGAAGCCGAAAACATCCCCTGCGAATACCTTGACGGCCAAACCCGCGACCGCAAAAGCAAAGTCGAAAACTTCCAGCAAAACGACGCCGTGCGCGTCTTCCTCATCAGCACCAAAGCGGGCGGCACCGGGCTGAACCTGACCGAAGCCGACTACGTCTTCATCGTGGACCCGTGGTGGAACCCGGCGGTGGAGAACCAGGCGATAGACCGCAGCCACCGCATCGGCCAGAACAAACACGTCATGGCCTACCGCCTCATCTGCAAAAACAGCATCGAAGAAAAAATCCTCGCGCTACAAGACAAAAAACGCCACATCGCGGAGAGCATCATCAGCGTGGACGACGAAAAAAAGACCTTCGACCTCGACGAAGTCAAAAAACTCTTTTCCTGACCCCCGCCCGCGCGTGTCGCACCGCCTCCACACCATCACAAAACCGAGGACGGAAAACCGCCCCTCACCCCGCAGCCACCGAAAACCCTATAAAATCACCGCACACCCCCGCCCATTGCCGCCATGACGCCGCTTACCCCCGAACAAATCGCCCGCCTCGCCCCCGACGAGGCTTCCAACAAAGCTGCCAGCAGCCTCGTCCGCCCCGACAAATGGCCGCTCCTGCACCACAACGACCGCGCCCTGTGGGGACATTGCCAGGGCAGCGGCAAAAACCCCTACCAGACGGCGGTGGACATGGGCGAACCCGCCTTCAAATGCTCCTGCCCCAGCCGCAAATTCCCCTGCAAACACGCCCTCGCGCTGCTACTCCTCTACGCGCGCCACACCGACCGCTTCAGCGCCGCCGACGCGCCCGACTGGCTGACCAACTGGCTGGAAAAACGCGACCAGAACAAAGAAAGCAAAGCGACAAAAACCGCCAAACCCGCCGCGCCGCCCGACCCGGCGGCACAACAAAAGCGCCTCGCCGCACGGCAGAAAAAAGCCGCCGACGGCCTCGCCGACCTGCGCCTCTGGCTGGACGACATCCTGCGCAACGGCCTCGTCGCCCTGCGCGGCAACCTCAACCAGCGCTGCCGCGACATGGCAAAACGGATGATAGACGCACAAATCAGCGGCGTTGCCGCCGAACTGCAAACCATCGCCGAACTGCCCGCCGATGCGGGCGAGCGCCTCTTTTACCGCTTGAGCCGCCTCAGCCTGCTTGCAGAAAACTTCGCGCTGCTGGAAAAAATGGGCAAAAGCGGTTGGGACGCTTTGGAAATTCCGCA